>Ga0315332_10000323_pt1 | contig 20582 bp, 17 predicted proteins | sample M110034915metaG_FD_203455 | JGI IMG/M metagenome (GOLD analysis project Ga0315332, IMG submission 203455) | Ammonia-oxidizing marine archaeal communities from Monterey Bay, California, United States - M1 100m 34915 | ecosystem: Environmental > Aquatic > Marine > Intertidal zone | place: USA...
TCAGAGTGATGTAAATCTTATAAATTCATTATTAGATTCAAATAAACAAGGTTCGCTTATTGCTCGTGGTAATTTTTCAAAAGGTGAAATGATTTTTACAATAGATGCAAATCTTGATAAATTGAAAGAAAGTGAATTCAATGTTTTTCAGCGGGAGGGGGTTTCTGAAGATATACTTCGTTCAGTTGCAACGAATCAGTCTATTAATGTTTGGGGTGCTAACTTGAAAATAAAAGGTTTACTCCAGATTTTAAGTGATTTTGAATTTGGTGGTAACAATATTTTTCAGGTTTTGGAAGAATTTGGTTTTACAGGACCTTCTCTTGAACAGCTCTTAACGGGTGAAATAGCAATGTCGATGGTTGATGTTCATTTTGATGAAGATGAAGAGGCGTTTGATTTCTTTGATGAAGATAGCTATTCATCGCTACTATTTGGTCAAGATTTGAAACCTGAAATATTAGTAGGACTTAAATTGAAAGATCCAAATGCGTTTAAAAACTTTCTTGCTGAATCTGCCAAAATTAAGAATGAAGATAAGGTCTATAGTATCAACGGATTTTACATCATCGAGCGTGATGGGAATGCAATTATTACCAAGGGTAGAGAGCTGATTCAGAAAATTAAAAGTGGCGAATTAACAAGGGCTGATCATATTGAAATTAACGAAGCATCTAATGATTTTTCATTTTATGGATATCTAAATACAGATTATTCTGAATATGCGCCTTCAGTGCAATCTATGTTGATAAACCAGTTTTCAAAAGAAGGAATTGATAAATTGTGGATGGCCGAAAAAATTACCATGGCAGGTAATTATAATCACATTGAATTTAAGGTGGTAATGAAAGATCGGGAGATTAACGCGCTAGGTACTTTTGTGCAATCGCTCTATGCCTTAGTGCTAGGTTGATACTCTTGTTTAAACTTTAATTATTGTCTATCGCAGCGCGAACGGAGCCATGTTTTAGTAGTAATGCGTTTGCTTTCTCATAGCTAATGTTTAAGGCTGCCATGACCATCTTGGTCCCCCTGTCTACTAGTTTATTATTAGAAAGCTGCATGTCAATCATTCTATTACCTTTTACACGACCCAATTTAATCATCACAGAAGTAGAAATCATATTGAGAATCAGCTTTTGCGCAGTTCCAGATTTTAATCGCGTACTGCCTGTAACAAATTCTGGTCCTACGATGGGCACCAAAGAATGTCTAGAAACCAAAGCTAAAGGACTTCCAGGATTGCATGTTATTCCTGCAGTCAGAATGCCATTTTTATTGCATGCTTCAATGGCTCCAATTACATAAGGTGTGGTTCCACTGGCAGCAATGCCAATTACACAGTCTGAATTACTAATATGATGATCTTTTAGGTCTTCCCATCCTTGCTCTAAACTGTCTTCTGCGAATTCAACCGCTTTTCTTATTGCACGGTCTCCACCTGCCATAAGGCCTATGACCATTCCATGCGGAACGCCAAAAGTTGGCGGACATTCTGACGCATCCACTATCCCTAATCGACCACTTGTTCCAGCTCCGATATAAAATAGTCTGCCACCATTTTGCATTAACGAAACCACTTCAACAATCAGGCGGCTAATGTGTGGAATTATCTTTTCAATAGCTGTAGGAACAGATTTGTCTTCTTCGTTCATTCCAGTAAGGAGACTGTCCACATCCATGGAGTCAAGATTGTTAAAATTAGATGTCGATTCAGTAATTTTATCCATGGAAGCAATAAGTTTCAGTAAAATTACAACTCGTGTAGTTTGATTTGAAAGATAAATAGTATTTTTTGCAACCAATTAGATGTTTACATCGCATTACTTGTGGGATTTTTTAAATGATGATTTACATACTCGATAATTTCGATTCTTTCACTTATAATTTAGTTCATTATATAACGGCAGAGGGGGCACAGGTTCTTGTAGAGCGTAATGACGAGATTGATTTTTCAAATATAGAATTGTGTGATAAGATTGTCCTTTCGCCGGGTCCTGGTCTTCCTGTGAATGCGGGAGGAATGATGGAACTTATTCAAAAATACGTGGGAGTTAAGCCAATACTTGGTGTATGTCTTGGGCATCAAGCAATTGCGGAGCATTTTGGATGGAGGCTACGAAACTTAAATGAGGTGTTTCATGGCGTGGACTGCACGGTTTCTGTGGATTCAAGTCACTATCTTTTTAATGGCGTGCCTACCCGATTTAGGGCAGGTCGATACCATTCTTGGGTTGTTGATAATGCGTCAGGAATTGATCTTGATGTAACGGCCGTGGATGAAGAAGGCGATATAATGGCTTTAGCTCATTCTTATATAGACATTTGTGGTGTGCAATTCCATCCGGAGTCTGTAATGACAGAATTTGGAAGAGAAATAATAAAAAACTGGTTAAATGAAAAAGGGAGCTAAAAAGGCTCCCTTTAAATTCAAATATTTTACCGTATCACTTCTTAGTGAACGTTCGCTTTTCTTTAATTCTTGCAGATTTACCACTTCTTTCTCTCAAGTAGAAAATTCTTGCTCTTCGGACTGAACCTGTTTTGTTGATATCAATACGATCAATCAAAGGTGAGCATACAGGAATAACTCTTTCAACACCGAAACTGCCAGACATTTTTCTTACGGTAAATGTTTCCGTAATTCCACTACCTCTTCTTTGTAAAACAACTCCTTGAAATTGTTGAATTCGTTCTTTATTACCTTCTTTGATTTTATAGTGCACAGTGATGGTGTCACCAGTTTTAAAATCTGGAAGTTGCTTTTTTTCTATTAGACTTTCTGAAATTTCTTTAACTACGTCCATGGTTTACTATGTTAAATGCCTTAAAAACGGGCTGCAATATTACGAATATTATTTTAAAAAACAGTAAAGGAATGATTTATTCGTGCGAACTTATTGAAATATGGTTGGTGGATTTATAGTAAGCGACTCTTTTAAACGAAAATACTCTAGACATTGCTTGTTTTTAACCAATTTAAAATGATTTTAAATGAACTGGTGATTATCTCATTCACCCAATAAATCGGGGCGCCTTTCTTTGGTTCGTTCTAATGCTTTGTCCATGCGCCATTGCTCTATCGCTTTTTTATTTCCAGAAGATAGAATTTCGGGCACTTTTAGCCCTTTATAATCTGCGGGCCGTGTATAAACAGGAGGTGCTAGTACGTTATCTTGAAATGAGTCTGTTAGTGCAGATGTTTCATCATTCAAAACCCCAGGGATTAATCGAATAATGCTGTCTGCTAAAACAGCTGCGGCTAATTCTCCTCCAGAAAGTACGTAATCTCCAATACTTACCTCCATGGTAATGTAATGATCTCTTACTCGTTGATCAACTCCCTTGTAATGACCGCAAAGAAGAATCAGATTGCCTTTCAAAGATAACTTATTCGCTAATTTTTGATTTAAGGTAGCGCCATCAGGAGTCATGTAAATGATTTCGTCATATTCTCGCTGCGATTTCAAATGAGAAATACATTTGTCGATGGGTTGAATAGTCATGACCATTCCGGCGCCACCTCCAAAAGCATAATCGTCAATACTTTTTTGTTTGTTTTCCGCAAAAATTCTCAAGTCATGTATATGAATTTCAACTATGTTTTTTTCTTGTGCCCTTTTAAGGATAGAATCATTAAATGGACTTTCAATTAATTTGGGTAACGCTGTTACTATATCGATACGCATGGTGTAAAGATAGAACCCTTTAAATTAAAATTGATCACGAGCTGAACTTTCGACAAACAATAATATTTTATCGATTAATATGTTCTATTTGTCGATTAATTTTAGTAATTTAAGTCGTACTATATGTTATTAAAGCTATATATATCTGATTCTGTTAGGAATGAAATGTTTCAGAGAATGATTGATGAAGAGCATTTAAAAACTCAAAAACAAAGTGTTTTTGGCCCGTTTTTTCTAAAAAAAGCGAATCGATTTAAGCCTAAATCAAGGTGTTGGATTCATCTTTGCTTATGATTTGTTTAAAAAAGGCGATCTATTAAAGTAGGTTTTCACGATGTCTGCTTATCTTTGAACTCTCAAAAAATAGATTGATTTGGAAAGGAATTGGAGTAAGAATGACATTATAGAGCTTTATAACAAGCCATTAGTAGAGCTACTTTATGAAGCGGCCACTGCGCATCGTAAATATCATGACCCTAGAGAAGTGCAGGTCAGTACTTTGTTATCTATAAAAACTGGAGGGTGTCCTGAAGATTGTGGTTATTGTCCGCAGGCTGCGAGATACCATACGGACATAGAAAAAAATGATCTGCTTTCTATTGATGAAGTAAAGAGTGCTGCAATCGAAGCTCAAAATTCTGGATCTTCGCGGTTATGCATGGGGGCAGCTTGGCGAAATGTTAAAGACGATGCTGAGTTTGATCAAGTATTGGAAATGGTCAGAACTGTTAATGATTTAGGGCTTGAAGTTTGTGCAACCTTAGGTATGGTTACTGAAAATCAAGCGTTAAGGCTCGCAAAAGCAGGTTTGTATGCTTATAATCACAATTTGGATTCTTCAGAAGAATATTACAAAGAGGTTATTTCTACTAGAGGCTATCAAGATCGTTTGGATACATTGGATAATGCAAGAAAAGCAAATTTAACCTTGTGTTCAGGTGGAATAATTGGAATGGGGGAGTCGGTAGAAGATCGTGCTGGAATGTTAGCGGCTTTGGCGGCTATTAGGCCTCACCCCGAATCTGTTCCTGTCAATGCATTGGTTGCAGTTGAAGGGACGCCTCTGGAAGAACAGAAAAGTGTTAGTATTTGGGAAATGGTGCGTATGGTGGCGACTACTAGAATTGTCATGCCTACCACAACTGTTCGTCTTTCTGCAGGAAGAACGGATATGAGTCCTGAAGGACAGGCACTTTGTTTTATGGCGGGTGCAAGCTCAATATTTGCGGGAGATAAATTGCTAACTACTCCAAATCCCGATTGTAAATCCGATCACGAATTATTTGATATTTTAGGGCTCATACCTCAAAAAGCATATAAGAAAGGAAGTAAGCCAGCGGTTGATGAGTCATATAAAGACAAGCCGGACTTGGAGGAAAAAATAAAGTGGAGTAGGCCTGGGCATAAAATAGAACGCAACGAGGAAGCAAAGAAGAAGGCTAAATCGATTCGAAATGAAGATGGTTTTGAGCCTAGAAAGATTACTTCAGTTTCTTCTATTGATGATGCATGATGATCTGCTGCAATCCAAACTAAATGGTCGAGTTGCTGACCTTAGTCTCAGGAAATTACAAACCTCAGAAGGGTTAATTGATTTTTGTTCTAACGACTATTTAGGTTTTTCGAAATCTCAAGAAATTTTACAACAAGTCTTATCTATGAATATTGCTGCTTCTGGGCGGTTGATAGGTTCTGGCGGCTCAAGACTAATTTGTGGTAATAATGAACTAATAGAGACCATAGAAGAGAATGTTGCTTCATTTGTTAATGCTTCGAGCGCTTTGCTTTTTAATTCCGGCTATAGTGCAAACATTGGGTTTTTCAGCTGTGTTCCTCAAAGAGGAGACGTCGTTTTTTACGATGAATTTGTTCACGCATCAATTAGAGACGGTATCAAGTTGGGGTTGTCGAAGTCATATTCATTTCAACACAATAATATTGCGGACTTAATAAGGCGTTATGAGCTCTTAGCTTGTGATCAGACTGTTTTTGTAGTGGTAGAATCTATTTATTCGATGGATGGTGATATGCCTGATTTACTTGAAATCGCTCAATTTTGTAAGGAAAAAAACATCAGACTTGTTGTCGATGAGGCTCATAGTTTTGGTTGGCTCGGTGAAGGACGGGGCTTAGTGTCTAAATTGGGTTTGGAGGACATTACTTATGCGAGAATAATCACATTTGGTAAAGCGCTTGGCTGTCATGGTGCAGTTGTTGTTGGTGATGAGTTGTTGCGATCTTATTTAGTTAATTTTGCGAGGTCGTTTATATATACTACTGCACCATCAATAATGGATCAAAAGTGCGTTTATGTAGCATTAGAAAAGCTAGTGTCAATAGACTTTAAAAGTTTAAAAATCAACAGTTTAATTGATTTGTTTAAATCCTTAATTAAGGAAAGTGATTTGAATGTGATTCCCTCGAGAAACTTGATTCAATCGGTTCTTATTCCAACTAATAGACTAGCGTTAAGTACAGAGCAGACGTTGCGAAAAAATGGTATATGGGCAAAAGCAATATTGAGTCCGACGGTTCCGATTGGAAAGGAACGAATTAGAATCTGTCTACATGAGTTTAATACCGAAGATGAAGTGAAAAAATTAATAGATTGTTTAAGTAATGTGTGAGAAAATATTCGTAACAGGAATAGATACTGAGGTTGGCAAAACAATTATTTCTGCAGTTTTAGTTGAAGCAATGGTAGCAGACTACTGGAAGCCGATTCAGGCAGGAGATCTAGATTATTCAGACACGATGAAGGTTCGTGACTTAGTTTCTAATGATACTTCGGTATTTTTTGAAGAAAATTATCGACTTAAAACGCCCGCTTCTCCTCATCTTGCTGCTCGGCTGGATGATTTGTCGATTTCTATGGAGCAAATCAATGCGCCCAGAACCAGTAATAATTTGATTATTGAAGGGGCGGGAGGGTTAATGGTTCCAATAAATGATGAAGGAGATTTCATTCTGGATTTAGTGGAAAAAATGGCGACAAAAATCGTATTGGTTTCAAAAAATTATTTGGGTAGTATTAACCATACTGTATCAGCTTTTGAAATGTTAAAATCTCGGGGGTTGAAAGTAGATTTGTTGGTTTTTTCAGGACACACCAATTTTGAAACGGAGTCAATTATTGAGAAACATATCTTGCCAAAATCTGTATTGAAATTTCCATTTTTTGAGCAGCTGAACAGTAGGGTGATTAATGAGTTTGCATGTAATAATAAAAAATTGATATTCAGTGGGTTTAGTTGATTTAGATAAACAATTCGTTTGGCATCCTTTTACACAAATGAAAGGAGCACTAATTACTCCGATAGTCAAAGGAGAAGGTGTCTATTTAATTGATGAGAAGGGCAATAAATTCATTGATGCGGTTTCTAGTTGGTGGGTAAAAATCCACGGACACAGTCATCCTTATATTGCTGAAAAATTGATGCAGCAATACAATGAACTTGATCATGTTATATTCGCTGGAATCACACATCCAAAAGCGGTTGAATTAGCGGTAAGATTAGTGGATAAATTGCCAAGTAATATTGATAAAGTCTTTTATTCAGACAATGGTTCAACAGCGAATGAGATCGCTTTAAAACTTGCGCTTCAATACTGGCACAATCAAGGAGTCACAAAAACTACCTTAGTAGCATTTGAAGGGGCTTATCATGGAGACACCTTCGGTGGTATGAGTGTAAGTGCGCGATCTATGTTTTCAGAGCCTTTTAATCATCATTTATTTAAGACAGAATTTATTCCGACTCCTACGAATTCTAATATAGAATCAGTAGAAGAAAAACTTAGAGCAATTTTGATAAAAAATGATGTAGCCGCTTTTATTTATGAGCCTTTGGTTCAGGGGGTTAGGGGTATGGCAATGCATAATAAATTGCATTTATCTAGACTTTTAGCTTTGGCGAAGGAATTTGGTGTTTTATGCATAGCGGATGAGGTCATGACGGGATTCGGTAGAACTGGAACCCTGTTTGCTTCTGATCAAGTAGAAGTTAAACCGGATATTGTTACGCTTTCCAAGGCACTTACAGCTGGTGTTATGCCCCTTGCAGTTACCGCTTGTTCTAATGCTATATACGAGGCATTTTACAGTGATGATAGGGAGAAAGCATTTCTGCACGGCCATTCCTTTACAGGAAATGCGTTAGCTTGTGCAGTTGCATGCGCTAACTTGGATCTCCTTGAATCAGAAGAAGTGTCCAAAAATTTGTCTGATTTAATATGTTGGCAAACTGAATTTCGAGAGTTAATTAGTAGCCATAAGGGTATAAAAGCGGCACGTCAGCAAGGTGCAATTCTGGCCTTAGAATTGAATTCTTCTCAGCAATCAGGATATACCAATGAACTGGGAGCTAAAGCGTACGCTTATTTTTTGGATCGAGGAATCATTATGCGTCCATTGGGCAACGTGCTTATCATAATGCCGCCGTATTGCATCACTAAAGAAGAGTTGCAATGCATTTACACAAATGTGGATTCTTTTCTAGAGGAACTGTTTCCTTAATTGTGCAGATCATCATACAAATCCTTGTACTCATCTGAATAATCTTTTTGATAGTCCTCATTTTCACTGTAAAAATAAGGATGTCCAAAAGCGATGATTGTTTGAGCTTTTACGATATCTGTTTTTTTTGCATATTTCGCATATTGCATAAGTGCAAATCTTAAATTGTACTGCGTTTGCTCCGACATTTCTTCAAATTGAATATTATCCGTTCCTATTTCGGCCATTGACTTCCAAGCAGATACGATCATTTTTCTGCCCTCGGATTTATTGCCAGAAAGAACTTCTAATACTGCTCTAGTAAGGGTAAGACCTTTGTCTTCAGGGCTAAAGCCGGACATCTTTTTTATTAAGCTTAGCCCTTTTTTATACCCTTTTTCTGTATCTACTGATATGTAATTTTCTACCTCCTCCGCAACTAAATACCTCAGCTCTTCAAAATAATCTATAGCGTCTTCCCAATAGGCGTTTGTTTTATCTTTTTTACGAAATTTTACAGCATAACTTAACGCAGACTTATACGCTTTAGGATACATTGCACTGTATTTATTATCTAAAGACATTCTGTAGGATGCTTCAGAAAAATACAAATAGGGTAAAGGGTCTTTTTTTGTATTGTCATTTTGAATGTACTTATTCGCTTTTCTCAATACTTTCTCGTATTCCTCACTAACGAGCAATGACAACAAGTCTGAATATTCTTGACTTGACGCTAAATTAGGTAGTAAAAACAACAGCATTACAGTAAAAAAAAATATTTTTTTCATAAAGAAAAATTTAATTCAAGCAAATAAAAACAAAATACATGCCTAAAGTTATCAAATCTGAACTTATTGAAATAGGTTTGTTGCAGGAAACTTAAAATAGGGCTGATTTAGTTCCGAATCATTGTAGTAAAAACATTCATGAAAAAGGAAAAATACATTTCTGATAGAATTAGCTTTTTTGATCATGGCTCGAATACGACAATTGTTGTATCCACTGCAATCGATAGATGGAAAGAATCGCTGCTTTTATTCTGGATTTTATGCTGGAGTGCATCTGGTTGTTATTTATTGTATGAGCTTTTAGCAGTAAATAATGAACAAGAAATGCAAATTGGGTTATTTATATTTATCTCTTTTTGGTTTTATTTTGAGTACCGTATTGTTCGTGTATTTTTATGGAGGAAATGGGGAATGGAGTTAATTAGCGTAGATGAAGCAGAATTATCCTACAAACGGGCAATTGGCAAGTATGGCAAATCAAGTAGGTATTATTTTGATCAGATGGAGCCGTTTGAAGTAAGAAAGCCCAGTGCCAAGTCTTTGTCCGTTAATATTGAAGATTCATTTTGGTTTCTAGGCGGTGAAAGAGTTCAGTTTAGCTACAAAAATAAGGTCATTTCTTTTGGCAGACAGTTATCTTTTGAAGATGCTAATAAACTTGTTAAATTGATTCGTAAGCAAGAGATTTTGCATCAAAAAAGATTGGAGCAGACTACTTTGAAAAGCGAAAAGCAATAGAACTCGGACGGATAGTGTTCGTTCCATTTAAATCTTCATGTATTAGCATATTTTGGGCAGTTTCTCCTGCAAAGACTTCTTTCATACCATGGATTGCTCCGGCTGGTATTTTAGCCTTCAACAAGCCTTTCAATATCTCATCCCTTTCCTTTCCTTGAAAAGACAATGCTAAAACTTCGTTCAAGGCTTTTCTATTTGCTATGCGGTTTTGATTAGATTGATACTTGCCGTCTTCTAGCTTTTTGTTGTTTAAAATTTTTATTAGGTTTTTGAATTGTTTGTCGTTGCCAATAGCAAGTACAAGCCATTTCCCATCTTTACATTGGTAAGTTTCGCCGTATGGTGCGATATTAGGGTGTAATGATCCATTTCTTTTTCCCTCCAGCCCACTCATTAGCCAATTGGTGGCTTGATTAGCTAGCGAAGAAATGGCAGAGGCCTCCAAAGAAACTTCAATATAGCTTCCAAGATTTTCCTTTTCTAGCTTAAGAAGTGCAATTAGCAATGCTTCTTTCATTTGATGACCAGCAATAACATCAATAAGCGCTACAGGCATTTTGGTAGGAGGAGAGTTCGGATGTCCATTCATGTGCATATATCCTGTTTCAGCTTGCAAAACGGCATCAAATGCAGGTCTGCTCTTATCTGATTCAAACCCAAATAATTGACATTGAATAATGTTTTCTTTTAAGCTACGAAAGTAATCGTAAGTTAATCCAAGTTTTTCAGCGTCACCTAGCTTCAAGTTGGTGGTAATTATATCAGCGGATTTGACGTATTCATCAAGTTGGTATTTTTCTTTTGGATCTTTTAGGTCAAGGAAAACATGTGTTTTCCCATAATTAACAGCGGCGAAATAAGCAGAAATTTCGTTGCTTTGAGAAGCAATTTCATGAGAATTTTTCCAGCTTCTAGTCACATCTCCGCCTGTTTTACTATTTTCTATTTTAATAACGGTTGCGCCCAATTCAGCAAAAAACATACCCACAGAAGGGCCAGCTAAAACACTTGAGAGCTCAATTATTGTAAGTCCTTTAAAAAAGTTGTCCATTTAAGCAGTGTTACGATTACCTTTAGTTTATCAAACTAGCTTGTTTATTTGTGAGCACAAACAAAAATAGAACCTTTTTGGCTGTTTTTCGTCTAAAGAAGTTGATTTTGTTATGAGTGTAACGGTAAGGAAATTCGGGACGTTTGCAGGGGTTTATACACCTTCTGTTCTAACTATTCTTGGGGTAATAATGTACCTTAGAATGGGTTATGTTGTCGGTAACGCGGGCATGTGGAGCACCATTGCTATTATCCTTGTCGCTCACGTAATTTCTATAACAACAGGATTAAGTGTGGCTTCTATTTCTACTGATCGTAAAATTGAAGCTGGTGGAATATATTACATCTTGTCTCGAAGTCTTGGTTTGCCTATTGGTGGCGCCATTGGATTCACCTTATTCGTGGGTACAGCTTTGGCTATTTCCCTTTATTTAGTTGGGTTTTCTGAATCTTTTATCGATGTTACTGTACCAATTGAAGCCAATTGGTTCGGATTGTCAGACCTGAGTATGATTCGCATTGTTGCAAGTTCAGCATTAGTATTGATTACAATTATTGCGTTTATCAGCACCAATATTGCTTTGAAATTGCAATTTATAATTTTAGGTGCGATTGTGCTTTCTTTGATATCCATATTTGGTGGAGATTGGTCTAACCCAGACCCTATAAATTCGGAATTATTAGAGATTAAAAGAGAGAGTGGTTGGTTTAATTTGTTTGCCATATTTTTCCCTGCGGTTACAGGTTTCACGGCTGGTGTTGCCATGTCAGGAGACTTAAAGGATCCGAAGAAGTCGATTCCCAATGGAACTATTTTATCCATTGCAACAGGCCTCATTATTTACCTTTTTTTAGCAGTTTTTATAGCCGTTAGCATCCCACAAGACCTTTTAATTACGGATGATAATGTTTTAAAAAAATATGCGTGGATTCCTGTTTTAGTAGTTGCGGGAATTTGGGGTGCAACCTTATCTTCTGCTATCGGTAGCTTATTAGGAGCGCCCAGAATACTTCAGGCGATGTCTATGGACAAGATAGGGCCGAAAATTTTTGCAAGAGGCTTTGGAGCTGAAAATGAGCCAAGAAATGCTTTGATGCTCACGTTTCTAATTGCTGAAGCAGGCATATTAATAGGAGAGCTGAATACGATTGCCGAAATAGTCTCTATGTTTTTCTTGGCGGCATATGGCTTTATAAATTTAGCACAGTTTCTAGAAAGTTGGGCAAGTACAGATTATTTGCCGTCATTTAAAATCTCGAAATGGTTTGGTTTAGTTGGATTCATTGCCACTTTGTATGTGATGATGATGCTCAATACGGCTGCCATGGTAATTGCACTCATTGTCATTTTAGGAATATTCGTTTTCTTAACACGGAAGCAAATTACGCTGGGTTCAGGTGATGTTTGGCAATCTGTTTGGTCATCTGTTGTGAAGGCAGGTTTGAAACGAATGGATCGCAAGGAAATGCATAAGAGAAATTGGGAACCGAATATTTTGCTTTTTTCTGGTGAAACAGACAACAGACCGTATCTCTTAGAATTTTCAAAAGCATTAGCGGGAAGGCTTGGTATGATTTCTAATTTTGATTTAGTTGAGACGCCTGATTCTAAAGTGTTGTTTCCAAAACACCAGCAAGCAAAAAGAGATACAGAAATTATAGAGCAGGGTGTATTTTCGAGAAGGCAGGAATGCAAGAATTTATTTCAAGGAATTGAAATGATTTCAGCTACATATGGGTTTTCTGGAATTGAACCCAACACGGTGTTAATGGGTTGGGCCAGAAATGCGAAAGATCCAATTTTATTCTCTCAAATGAATAAGCGTTTGATTGATTTGGATTATAATATTTTGTATTTAGATTTCAATCAGAAGAAGGGTTTTGGAAATTATACTAGAATTGATCTTTGGTGGGATGGTTTTTCTAAAGACTGCGAATTTATGTTGAGTTTGGTTAAGCTCATTCAAACCTCTAATCAATGGAGAAACGCACAAGTTCGTGTTTTGATGGTTAACAGTCAGAATGATCAAAAAATCGCTGTCGAGGAGCAAATAGGTGAGCTCATTGCTGATTTAAGAATTCAGGCCGAAATTGAGGTGGTCAATAATGCAATTGATAAAAAGACTTTTTACAATATTGTAAAAGCGCATTCTTTCGACTCTGATTTGATTTTTCTTCCTATTCCTGAATTGGCTCCCGGTAGTGAAAAAGAGTTTGTAAATACAATAGATGAACTGGTAGATAATATTGGAACAACCGTTTTAGTTAGGGCATCATCACATTTTGATGAAATAGCGATTGACCTCAATACAATCAATGCATTTAATCAAGAATCAGAAGAGCAAGCGCCATATGTTCTTCAACAAAAAATTACTATTGATGAGTGTAAGTCTAAATTGGTTCAAATAACTGTTGAAAAGCTTTTTGCAGACTTTCGAGAGGTAAATGGTAAGTACGCACATAATGGACTCAAAGGATTTCATACGTTATACAAAGGAAAGATTGACTATCTGCAAGGTCAACTTCAATTGCTTTTTTTGGAATTCGACGGTACTAATGGAGAGCTTAAGAAGAAAATAGAGGGTATTTTAAGAATGGTGATTGACGACATTTCTAGAAAGCAATTGATTCATGCTGCTCAATCTATTCGAAGTAACTCTTTAAAGCTGATAGATCAGCACCGATTGATATTAGAAAGACAAAAAAGCCGAATAGAACATATTTTTGGTCGCGAAGATTTGTTGCCAAAACCACAGGAAGATATTCGTATTTCTAGATCAAAAAAATTAAAAAGAACAATTGCTAAATTTGGAATCAAACCAAAGATTAAGATTCGTTTTCGTGCTCTTGGTATAAATCGATATGACTATTATTTTATTCCCGAATTTAAAGAGTTAAAAAAATCGTTTTCATTAAGTGGATTTCATGTAATCGAGGACCTGACAAATATTTTTCAGGAATTAAATGATACAATCGATGAGTTACCATTGAATCCTTCAAAGCAAGAATTCAAAAAAGTTAATTTAGAATTACAAGATAGATTTGCTTTGTTTTTTGAGGATCTCAATAAATACCCTGAGCTCATTATGCATGAGCTTGATATACTCACTTCCCGATATGTCAATAAATTAATTCAGGATTCGAATCGAGTTGATGTGAACGCAAGACTAGATGAGCGTATTGAAAATCGTTCTGTGTCAAGATTAAAAAGTGATTTGAATTCAATTGGAAGATTTTCTGATGCTTGGTTATCTTTTCAAAATTTATTACATAACAATTTACTCCTTGAGCAACAATTATCGGGAATAAAGTGTAAGGTTAAACCTGTTGTAGAAGGGAGTACCATTAAATTAACGCATGGCATATTTTGGAACTTGAAAAAAGACTTTTCTAATTTTGAAAACCAACTTATTGTACTGCACTCTTCAAATAATACAACCGATGGAATTGAATTAAACTTTAAGTCTGCTGCATTTTTTGCTTACGAAGAAATTATTAAAGATAATTTGAAGGTGATTTCGGAAATGGTAAAAGATATTCCCGAATCACTTTTTGTAATTGATACACAACAAATTGATTTAGAACGGGGAAATTTTCATGAAATCAATAAGTCAAATATTAAGGCGAAAGAGTTAGTGGTCTTTATGCTTGAGTCAAAATTAGTTGAGGATATTGAGCTGAAAACCCTTGCCATTATTGAGGAAGTTCAAAAACTAAAAGCAGCAACAGAAACAAGTGGGAAATTAGTTGCTTATACGTGTCAAAATCCAGATGTAAAACCTGAGCAAATTAAAGAAGTGGTTTCAAAAGCTCAAGCGGATTTGACAAGAACAATTGCTAGGGTGCAGGCGCTGGAGCAAAAGCTAACTACAGAAATTCGAAGTAATTTGATTCATGTCAATGAAATGCTCGATGCGAAGACCTTTATAGCCAGGGCAAAGCAGCTGGGAAGGTATGTGAAAAGAGACATTACTAAAAAAGGTTTGAGCAACTATGTTACACCGATTTCAAAAGGGGTAGAAAAAATGTACAAAAGGTTAGCCAAAGGCTATCTGAGTACAAGAGAAGATTTTGTACAAGCTCAATTTAGAATAGCGAATGAATCAATTCAAAATTTGCATGCTGAAGTTCATGATTTTGTTGAGAAGATTTCCATTTCAAGAGAGGTTGAGGATGTGTTACCTTTTTATTACAAGCAGCTTTTTCTTGGAAGGCATGCGTTGTTAGATGAGCATTTAATGGAAAAGAGTCCAGAGCTAGACCAACTAAAACAAGCTTTGAAAAGAAGTGCGCAAGGAATAGACGGCGCGGTACTGGTTACGGGTTGTATGGGTTCTGGATATTCTTCTACGACAGAAATTTGGGCTTCTAAAATAGAGTCGTCATCGTACTATGAAATTAAGGCTCCTTCTAGGACTGAGTTATTAAATGAGGAAAGTTGGGATAATGCGATGTTTGCAAGCGCAAACGTCCAAAACTGGCCTGAATATAAAACGAAATTAAATCCTGGCGACACCTTGTTTTTTAAAGACATCGAATTATGGTTTGTTAAAGGGGCGTCGAATCTAGCATTTGAAAAGCTTTTGGAGTTCATCAGAACTTATGGAGGCAAACTCAATATATACATCAGCTGTAATATTGAGTTTTATAAATACGTGAGAAAAGTAACGGCCTTTGATAATGTATTGCACTCCTCTATTATTATTGCACCTCGATCTGCAGAAATTGCTACTAAAGAATTGATGCATCGGCATAATTCTGGTGGAATGAAATTGATGATTGGAGAAAAGTTTTTAAAACAATTACCCAAAAGACAACAGAATAAAATAGTTAAGAAATTTCACCAAAGGTCTAACGGTACCATAGGATCAGCTTTGTATTTATGGTTAGCTAATATTGTTGAAGTAAAAGGAGATACACTTTATATGAAAGAACCTCCAATAACTGCCAACCCAGTCATAACTAATTCAGATTGGTTAATTTTATTGAATGAGTTTGTGATTCACAAAGAAATGACAGCAGAAACAGCTTTGGTAATTTTTAAAAGTCAAAGAAAAGCGGTTATACGCAGATCGTTTACGAGTCTTTTAAGGACAGGATTACTCACCGAGAGAAACGAGATTCTTACTATTAATCCATATGCTGAAATGTATGTTGAAGAGATTCTAAGAGAAAATGGTATAATTTCATGAATGAATTGTCTCACATATCGGTTGACACAATCTTGCCTTCGCAAATGCTTCAAGATGCCGTAATGGGTATAGATGTTGCTTCAAGTCGAGGAATATCATTAGGATCTATCTTGTTGCTTATAGTAGGTGCCGTAATAATGTTTACATGCTTTTATTTGATAAATGAATACGGTATAAAATTGGTTCAAAATAAAAGAGCACGAGCGAGTGCAAAGCGGTATTTTCCGATTATTACTTCTTTTATATGGTTAGGTTATTTTATTTACAGTGGCTATGTGATTTTGGCACCATACCCTTTAATTGGAATTGGAGTTATTCTTTTTCTTTTACTTGGTTTTTGGCGATTTATTAAAGATTTTATCGCTGGATTAGTTTTTAGAATTCAAGATAATTATAGGGTTAACCAAAGGATTCAACTAAAGAGTAACTCAGGAATTATAGTGGAACTGCTGACCACACATGTAGAACTCGAATCAGATAGTGGAGAGCGTATTTTTGTTCCGTTTACGGAGTTTTTTAATCAAATAATCAGGAAACCTTCGGTTCAAGAGCGATTGAAACAATTCTCATTAGAAATATCGGTAGCCGCTGAAGTAGATTTTGGACAATTTGAAAAGAATGTATTGAGCTGTCCCTGGATTATTACAGAAAAAACTCCGCGATTGATCCAAAATTACAAGGAGGGTACAATTCGAATTTCAGGTTATACTATTGATTTGAAGTATGTAGCTCATATTAGAAAGTACCTTGAATAGAAAATGTATAAATAGAATTACTCAATACGAGGAATTGATGAAGAATATAACGGGCATAAAGTATTATTCATTTTTTGCTATTGTTTTTTTTGGAGCGGTATCATATTCACAATCAACAGAAACGTTAAAAATCAAATTAGATAAACTTCAAAATGCCAAAGGAAGAATCGAGTCTACAATAATTGATATTAATCTAAAAATTGAAGAGGTTAAATTAAAATTGGTTCATAATGATTTGGTGGAATTAGGATTCCCAACTTCTGATTTGGTCATTCATCATAAGGCATTGTCAATTGCTTACTGGGAAGATTATGAACAAGCTAAGTGGGTAGCTCACATTATTTCTCCCGAAATCATTAATGGTTCTGTACATCGTACAAACGACTTCCGAATTGACACATTAGTTAGGTCAGGATCATCAGAAGAATTGGATTTTTTTGTAAAAAGTCAAAATGAAGAAGGACAAGATATTTATGATGGATTTGGTTATGACCGAGGTCATCTTGCACCATCGGCAGATTTTAGATGGTCTAGGGTCGCGCTGTCTGAATCTTATTATTATTCCAATATGTCACCGCAATTTCCAGAATTTAATCGAGGTATATGGGCAGAATTAGAAAATCAAATTCGAGCTTATGTCAGTGCTCACCCAAAGAATCAATTACATGTAGTTACCGGGCCTATATTTGAAGGTGAGGTGTCTTTTATCGAAAGAAGTAAAAATCAAGTTGCGATTCCTGATTATTTCTTCAAGGTGATTTTGGATAAAAAACGAAATAGTTCTGTGGCGTTTGTTCTCCCGCATGCCAGAAATATACACTATCCACTGGATACTTATATTGTGACAGTTGATGAATTAGAAAAACGTACAGGTTATGATTTTTTTCCAAACATCGAAAATGATTCCTGTGAAGCTGTAGTAGATGCGAGAGCGTGGTTAAAAACGACGGAAAATGGTGATGTTACTCCAGTTTCGGCAGTAAACCTTCCGAAAGGGCATTTTAATACCGTTGACGCAAAAATTTATATGAATGATGGTAGCAAAGTGAAGGTGGTAGGTCAAGTTGTAAGTGCCAAGAAAACAAGCAAGGGAAACGTGATGATAAATCTCGACAAGCAATTTCCGAATCAAATTTTCACCTTATTTATAAAAAAAGAGGACCTTGTTAATTTTACTTACGATCCAGCACATTTTTTAAAGGGTAAAGTTATCGTTGCAAGAGGTAAAATCAGTAGTCTAGGTAATACGCCAACGATGTTTGTGAATGGTGAACAACAACTTAATTTGTTTGATCAGGAAAAGAAATAAAGCGAGCATGTATTTCTTACTCGCTTTAATTCTAAGTGCCCAAGGAGGGAGTCGAACCCTCACGCCCATAAGGACACATGGCCCTCAACCATGCCTGTCTACCAATTCCAGCACTTGGGCAAGAATAGAATTGCGGGCAAATATAAAACTATTATGCGGTAACTGGGATTAAACGGAAGTCTAAGTCAAATCGAGATTGAAAAACTTTTCCTTCATCTAAAATCTCTTCATCATCCTCGTCATATTTCCAAAATACGATCAGCTCGTTCTTATTTGTTACGTCATATAAGGATTCTATGATATCGTAAACAACTTTTTGGGAAATTGAATTGAGATAATCTAAATAAAATGTTAATTGTGTTTTTGGACTAGGGTTGTGCTTATATTCATCAATCCAAACCAAGAAAGGTCTATAAAAGCTCGTTGCATTTTCTGGTATTGAACGACCAGAAATTAGTATTTCACCTGTACCACAATTACCAGATACGAGCGGTGTGTGTTTCGTCGCTTCTATTACGAAATTTTCCATTCTTGAAATATAAAAAAAAAGCAGGATTAGCATGGCGAATATTATGTTTTACTTGAAAATGACTCCTTATTTTCGAAAAAAAACGAGGAAAGATTAAAATTATGACAACCGAATAGTAAATTAATCGTCACATTTGTAATAACCACACACTTTGCCCTATGAAATCACTTATTCTCTGTTCTATTATTTTTCTTCTGACAATAAACTTTGGGTGGTCACAGTCCTATTCTTGGGCGTCATCGAACAGAGTTGATAAGCATTTAATCGTTCACACTATTCAGCTTAAGAAATCAGCTAAGTTCCAGTCTGCGAGTGATGATAAGGCGGCAATCGTACCGGCTTTTGTAAATGATATAATTGAAGAGCTCAAAAGATCGAAAGGTGTCATTAGAATCACATTCGATTGTGCTACCTATACTTTTACCATACTATCTAATGATGATTTGGTCTTGAGTGAAGTGAACAAGGTGATGGAACAGTTTAATCTTAAAATGGACAAATAAAAATGAGGCATATATTTCTTTTGGTTTTTAGTCTTTTCACAATTTGTATTGTTCATGGGCAGTGTGGACCGTTATCAACACCAACTTTTACAAATAATGGTCAAAGCGGAATCATGTTTGACGTTGTAGCACTCACGCCAGTTACAATTACTCAGTTGGCCATGGATTACGATCCTGGTAATTATAATATAGAAGTATATTCAATAGCGGGTACGCATGTTGGCAATGAAATGAATGCCGCTGCGTGGACATTACAGGGTGTGTTTAATGGTTTGAATTTTCCAGCAGCAGGCATTAATACGCTCATACCAATTGTTTTTAATCAATTTATTTGTGCCGGTGATCGTGCGGGATTTTACATTACTGCTAACAACAGTACTAGTGGGAATTATTCGAATGGAACTGGCGTTGGAAATGTGATTGTTGCTGATGGTAATATTCAAATTCTGGAAGGGACAGGGAAAGCCCACCCCTTTGGTACAAGCTTTACCCCAAGGGTCCCTAATGTTACGGTTTTTTATGATTGTTCAGTCAGTTGTTGTACCCCTCCAACAATGAGTATGGTAGCATCCAGTTGTGCCGGTGCGTGTGATGGCACAGCCATGGCGACGGTAGGTGCAGGTGGAATAGGACCATATACTTACCTTTGGGATGCTGCTGCTGGTAATCAAATAACTCAAACTGCCGTTGGATTGTGTGCAGGAACCTATACGGTTGAAGTAACGGATAATACGGGTTGCGTATCTTCTGGTACGGTAACTGTGAGCAGCGGGACTGCGGTTGCAGATGCTACAATTACTGGAGCTGGACCATTTTGCGAGACCGCTGTACCCTTTAATTTAACAGCAGCTGAGCCTGGAGGAACTTGGAGCGGAACGGGAATAACTGACCCCGTAGCAGGAACTTTTGACCCAACTGTGGCCGGTCCCGGCAATTGGACTATTACTTATACGATTTCAGGAGCATGTGGCGCTTCAGATACTGAAGATATCACCGTTTTGGCTAATGCTAACGCCACGATTACCGCTGCCGGACCATTTTGTACAGGAGACCTTGCTTTTACTCTTACCGCTGCTGAAGTGGGGGGTACATGGTCAGGAACAGGCATTACGAATGCAACAACAGGAATATTCGATCCTGCCTCAGCTGGACCAGGAAATCATACGATTACTTATAGTATAGCAGGTGCATGTCCAGATGCCCAGACTACATCCATAACGGTCAATTTGACTTTGGACGCAACAATAAATACCGTCGGACCTTTTTGTGAAAGTGATCCTGTAATCACTTTAACGGGAGCAGATCCTGGAGGCTCTTGGAGTGGGACAGGTGTAACGGATCCAGTAGCAGGAACTTTTGATCCTGCCTTAGCTGGCTCAGGTAACTGGGTGGTGACTTATGATATTACTGGGGCATGTGGTGCGACGGATACGGAAACGATTGTGATTAATGCGGACGCAGATGCTACCATCAATCCCGCAGGTCCATTTTGTCCTGGGGACCCTATTGTTACTTTGGTTGGTTTTGATCCAGA
>Ga0315332_10000324_pt1 | contig 20580 bp, 19 predicted proteins | sample M110034915metaG_FD_203455 | JGI IMG/M metagenome (GOLD analysis project Ga0315332, IMG submission 203455) | Ammonia-oxidizing marine archaeal communities from Monterey Bay, California, United States - M1 100m 34915 | ecosystem: Environmental > Aquatic > Marine > Intertidal zone | place: USA...
CAGAGCCTCGAGGACGTGGTGCTCGTCGAGAATCGTGTCCCGGCTCCAGCGACCCGGGCGGTAGAACTTGGCCACGACGTGCGATCCATCCTCGAGACGGACGTCGTAGACGCGGTTCTCGAGGGCGTTGAGGGCAAAACAATGACCCGAGGGCCGATGCCCCGCCGCCTCGACCGCCTGAAGGACACGCTCGGGAGAGAGGCGAAAGAACGACTCGTTCCGCTGCGGCGCCGGCTGACCCATGGTTCGGAGCATACCCCGCTCGAAAGTTTGCTCCGATCCGCTGGGATCGTTAATTTTTCCGGCTACTTAGGTCCGCACCGGCGATCCCGGCCCAGCCGGGTCCGGACCGACACTGCCCACACGACCCACGGAGACCCCGCTTGGCCCCCGAAACGAAAGCCTCCTCCTCTGCCGCCGAGCGCGACCGTCCCTGGATGATCCGAACCTACTCGGGCCATTCCTCCGCCAAGGCAAGCAACGCGCTCTACCGCAGCAACCTCGCCCAGGGACAGACGGGACTCTCCGTCGCCTTCGATCTGCCCACCCAGACCGGCTACGACTCCGATGACCCGCGCGCGCGCGGGGAGGTCGGCAAGGTCGGCGTCCCGATCTGCCACATCGACGACATGCAGCTCCTCTTCGACGAGATCCCGCTGGAGCGGATGAACACGTCGATGACGATCAACGCGACGGCGGCCTGGCTCCTCTCGCTCTATATCGCCACCGCCGAGCGCCAGGGCGCGAGCCAGAGCGCACTGCGCGGAACCACCCAGAACGACATCGTGAAGGAGTATCTCTCGCGCGGGACCTTCGTCTTTCCGCCCGAGGCGTCGATGCGGCTCACCAGCGAGATCATCGCCTATAGCGTCGACCAGGTGCCGAACTGGAACCCGATGAACGTCTGCTCCTACCACCTGCAGGAAGCGGGCGCGACGCCCGTCCAGGAGATCGCCTTCTCGATGGCCAACGCCATCTCCGTCCTCGACATCGTGCGTGCGCGCCCGGAGGTCTCCGACGAGACCCTCGCGCGCGTCTTCGGCCGCATCTCCTTCTTTCTGAACGCGGGCATCCGCTTCGTGGAAGAGATGTGCAAATGCCGAGCGATGACCCGGCTCTGGGAGGAGATCGGCCGCGAGCGCTACGGGATCGACGACGCGAAGATGCTGCGGCTGCGTTATGGCGTCCAGGTCAACAGCCTCGGCCTGACCGAGGCCCAGCCCGAGAACAACATCGTCCGCATCGCACTCGAGGCCCTCGGCGTCACCCTCAGCAAGCGTGCCCGCGCGCGCTCCCTCCAGCTGCCCGCCTGGAACGAGGCCCTCGGTCTCCCTCGCCCCTGGGACCAACAGTTGGCCCTCCGCACCCAGCAGGTCCTCGCCTACGAGACCGACCTGCTCGAGTACGGAGACCTCTTCGACGGCTCCCACGTCGTCGAGGCCAAGACCGACGAGCTCGTCGAAGAAGCCCGCGCCGAGCTGGATCGGGTCCTCGAGATGGGAGGCGCGGTCACGGCGGTCGAGAACGCGTATATGAAGCAGCGGCTCGTCGAGAGTCATACGGATCGCCTCCGCGCAATCGAATCCGGCGAGCTCACGATCGTCGGCGTGAACGCCTACGAAACGGGGGTCGAATCCCCCCTGGTCGAAGCGGGCTCAGGGTCGATCCTGAAGGTCGACGAGTCGGCCGAACGCGAGCAGATCCAGGCGCTCGAAGCCTTTCGCGCACGGCGCTCCGAAGCGGAGTCGACGCGCGCCCTTCGCCAGCTGGAGGACGTGATCAAGAATGGCGGGAATATCATGCCGCCCTCCATTGAAGCCGCCAAAGCGGGCGTGACCACGGGCGAGTGGTCCGGGCTCCTACGCGAGGTCTTCGGCGAATATCGCGCGCCCACGGGCGTCGTCGCGAACCCCACGAGCCAGACCAGCGAGGTCGTGACCCAGGTCCGCGAGCGCGTCGACGAGATTTCGCAGAGGCTGGGTCGACGACTCAAGATCCTCGTCGGCAAGCCCGGCCTGGACGGACACAGCAACGGCGCTGAGCAGATCGCGGTCAAGGCCCGGGACGTCGGTATGGAGGTCGTCTACGACGGTATCCGGCTCACCCCGGCGGAGATCGTTCAATCGGCGCGAGACGAGGGCGTCCACGTGATCGGCCTCTCGATCCTCTCCGGCTCCCACGCCGTGCTGGTCACAGACGTGGTCGAGCAACTGAAGACGATGGGCCTGGCTCGCATCCCGGTCATCGTGGGCGGCATCATCCCGGAGGACGATGCCCGCGAGCTCGTGCGCGCCGGCGTCCGCCGCGTCTATACCCCCAAAGATTTCGACCTGACTCGGATCATGGACGAGATCGTCGACGTCGTCTCGGAGTCGGATGTCGCCTGAAGCGCCTCCCACGGCCCCCTCACTCGCGCGCGTGCAGGCACAGGCCCGCACGCTCGCCGATCGCGTGATCAGCGGCGACCGCGCCGCGCTCTCCGAGGCCCTCAACCAGGTCGACGACAGCCGCGTCGAGCACAAAGAGCGCGGCCTATGTCTACTGGACGCATTGGCCCCGCACTCGAAAGGGCTGCGCATCGGCGTCACCGGCGCACCCGGAGCCGGAAAATCGACGCTCCTCGACGCGCTCGTCTCCGCGCTCCGCGAGCAGGACCGCTCCGTCGGCGTGCTCGCCGTCGACCCCTCGAGCCAGCGAACCGGCGGCGCGTTGCTCGGCGACCGGATGCGGCTGGGATCGAGCGCGCGTGACGCCGGCGTCTTCCTTCGATCCCTGGCCGCCCGTGACCAGCTGGGCGGGCTCTCGGCGGTCACCGGCCCCAGCCTCGACGTATTGTCGAGCGCCGTCGACTGCGTCTTCGTGGAGACGGTCGGCGTCGGCCAATCTGAATCGCAAGTGATCGACCTGGTCGACACCCTCGTCTTCGTTGCCCAACCCGCCGCAGGAGACCTCCTCCAGTTCATGAAGGCGGGCATCCTCGAATGGCCCGATATCTTCTTCGTGAACAAAGCGGATCTGGGCGACATCGCGACCCGATCCGCGGCGGAGCTGCGCGCCGGGCTCGACCTCAGCCAGCAGCGCGACCCGGACCATCTTCCCCCCGTACTCTGCGGTTCCGCCCGAGACGGACTCGGCCTCGAGGCATTGATCGAGGCGATCGACCAACACGCGCGCCACCTCTCACACACGAACCTCGGCGAAACCCGCCGGCGTGTGGGACGCCTGGCTCGTGTGCAGCGCGCGCTGACGGCACGCTATGGAGCCTATGGCCTCGATCGACTGGCGCGGAGTCACGCCCTCGAAGAGCGGGTCGTCAAGAGAGCCTCGGTCTCCGTGGACCGGGTGATCGACGAACTGAGCCGCGTGATCGAGAAGGATCTGAGGTCCGGCGATGGGTCGTAAACGGAGTTCCGCGGCGCGCCGTCCGAAGCGCTCCGTCGCGGCACGCCTACTCCGCACGATCCTGCTCATGGCGCTGATCGCTTTCGCGATCGGCTTCGCGATCGGAAGCCTCCTGCGCCGCGAGTTGGAACGGCCCACTCGCTATCTCGGCGCGCGCTTCGATCCGGCTCTCGGGTCTAGCCACTCAGCCGGAGCGCAGGACCCAGGCGACGTCCGCGATGCCCTGGCGCGCATTCTCGTGTCGAGCCATGACGAAGAGCAGGTCGGATAGCCGGTTGAGGTAGCGCAGGGAAGAGGCCTCTACGTCCGCCCCCTCCGTGGCCGAGAGTCGCACGACGGCCCGCTCGGCACGACGACAGACCGTGCGCGACAGATGGAGCGCCGCCGAAGAGGGGCAGCCTCCGGGCAGAATAAAGCTCGTGAGCGGCGTCAACTTCGCCTCGAGCCGGTCGATCAACGTCTCCAACGCCTCGATGTCGCTGTCGCGAACGCCCGCGATCCCCGCTTTCTCACGATGTGCCGGGCTCGGCGTCGCCAGGGACGAGCCCAGATCGAAGAGCGCACTCTGAATCGAACGGAGCGACTCGCCGAGCGCCGGATCCACGTCCGTCGACGCAGCGAGACCGACCGCGGCGTTCAGTTCGTCCACATCGCCATAGGCCGCGACGCGAGGCTCGTCCTTACCGACGCGATCACCACCGAACAGGTCCGTCTGACCCGCGTCTCCACGCTTCGTATAGATCTTCATGGGTCGCCTAATTCCGCTCCGCCAACTCGGCGTCCACGAGCCTCGCCAATTCCTCGTCGGCCAAAGGAGGCACGGGCGGACCTCCGCTCTCCGGCTCGACTTCCACCGGCCGATCCCGACGCGTCTCGTCCGCCGGCTTGCCGCCGACGAGTCGCCGCAAGACCAGAGCGACGACGCCCCCACCCCCTAGAAATCCGACGACCGGAAAGACGTAGGCCCAGAGCGTGATCCCCTCCGCCGGCGGTGCGCCGAGGATCTCCTCCCCGAACTGCTCGATCAGCATCTCGACGACCTCGTCCTCCGTCGCTCCACCCGCCTCCTGCATCGAAATCCACTGGATCAGCTCGGTCGCCTGGGGGCTCGGACAAGAAGCCAGGGTCCGGCCCGGGCAATAGGGACTCATCAGCTCCGCTGCGAGATCGTAGGCGAAGCCCTCTGCCCAGGCGCTCCCCTGCATCAGCAGGGACAAGCAAAGCGATGCGAGCAGACCCCTTACCAGCAATTTTTCCGAAGCCCTCGACGGCATATTTTCGCGCCCCTTCGCGCTCCGGACTAGATGTCCCACTGCAGTTGCATCGACTCTTCTTCCTCGCCACCGAGCGCGCCCTTCATCAGTTGGCGTGGCGCCTCCGCCATGACGCGCGAACCCGGTGGAACACTCTCGGTGAGAAAAACGCTCCCCCCGATCACGCTCCCCCGACCGATGACGGTCTCACCGCCCAGGATCGTTGCGCCCGCATAGATCGTGACATCGTCCTCGATCGTCGGGTGGCGCTTCTTGCCTCGCAGCGAAGAAGCATCGCGCAAGGAGGCCGCGCCGATCGTGACACCCTGATAGAGACGAACGCGATCACCGATCTCCGCGGTCTCCCCGATCACGATGCCCGTGCCGTGGTCGATGAAAAAATAGCGACCGATCCTTGCCCCGGGGTGGATGTCGATGCCCGTTCGGCCATGGGCGTACTCGCTCATGATCCTCGGCAGGAGCGGCACGCCGTAACCGTGCAGCTCGTGGGCGATCCGGTGAATCGCCAGCGCTCGGATCGAGGGGTACGCCACGACGATCTCGTCGTATCCAGCCGCCGCGGGATCACCCGCGTAGGCCGCTTCGACGTCGTGAGACAGCTGCTCTCGGAGTCGGACCAGACTCGCCACGAAGCCCTCGACGAGCGCGGCGGGCCTCAGCCCGTTTTCGGGCAGATCGACCTCCTGCAGGAGCCGGTACAACCCCTCGGCAACGGCGGGCACCTCCGAACGCAGCTCCGCCGGGTCGACCCGGAAGCGCAGCAGGCGCTTGGTTCGATCGACCCACTCCACCACGTCGTTCGGTTCGAGGATGCCGCCACAGACGGTTTCCGAGAGGACGGTCTCGTCACAACCCGCGAGCCCCTCGATCGCGGCGTCGAGCACGTTCTGGGGACAGGAGAAACCGGCGTCCGAATCGTCCCGAAGGGGAAGGGATGCCTCGCGCGGCGTCGGGTGGATCGCCATCTCTACGACTCCTCTGCTCGATCACGGCAGGCCTGAGGCACGTTGACCGAGCGGGGGCGCTGGGGGGATGGGTTCGCGGCATGGGACGCCCGCGAACCGAAGAAAACATAGAATGCCGCACATCGAGGCGGCGTCCCACCCGTGATGCAATCCGAGCTCCACGCAGTCGACCGGCAACCCCTTCTTCGAGCGCCTATTCTGCGATGGGCGGTGCGCCGGCGTGCGCGGCTCATTCTGCCGCTCTCCCGCACAGGGGTTCGAATGTCCAATCGCGCGACCAGCACAGACTCGAAAGCGGGGCCCCTCTATAGCCACTCGCGGCTATCGAGCTTCGAAAACTGCCCAAAGCAATTCGAGTTCCGCTACGTCCAGAAGATCCCGAGCGAGACCGAGGGGGTCGAGGCTTTCGTCGGTAAGCGGGTCCACGAAATCCTCGAACGCCTCTATCTCTTCGTGGGACGGGGACAAATCCCCGGCGTCGAGAAGGTCGTCGACCGGTACCAGAAGCTCTGGGAGGAGACCTACGACGCGGAACGCGTACGCATCGTCCGCGAAGGGACCCCCCTCTCCTACTACCGGCAGCTCGGAGAAGACTGCCTGCGCGGTTATTACCTGCGCCACTACCCCTTCGACGAGGGAGAGACGCTCGGGATCGAGAAGCGGGTCGTCTTTGCCCTGGATGAGGCGGGCCAGTACCGCATGCAGGGGATCATCGATCGCATCTCCCGCGCCTCGGACGGCACGATCGAGATCCACGACTACAAGACCGGCGCGCGCGTCCCCTCCCAGCGCATTCTCGATCAGGACCGACAGCTCGCCCTCTATCAGATCGGCCTCTCCCGCCTCTATGGCGAAGTGCCCTTTCGGCTCGTTTGGCACTACGTCGCCAAAAACCGCACCTGCACCTCCGACCGAACCCCCGAGGCACTCGAAGCGCTCCGCCACTCGACGATCGAGCGCATCGACGAGATTCAAACCGCGACCGAATTCCCGGCCCGAAAGATCGCACTTTGCAACTGGTGCGAATACACAGACCGCTGCCCCCTCCACGCGACGCCGGAGACGCTCGCTCGGCTGGAGCAGGAGGCGGCCCAGCGACGTGAGGCAGAAGCCCGAGCCGCGGCCGAGGACGAGGCCCAGCTGGATCTGCTCTGAGGCGGGACCAGACAGCCCCTCGACAGCGGTGAGGCCCCGCGGCGCTCTGCTAGGCTGATCTCATGGGCCTTCAAATCCAGCGCATCCCGACCTTTGGCGACAACTACACCTACCTCGTGGTCTGTGACGAGACCCAGGAAGCCGCGATCATCGACGCACCCGAAGAAGATCCGGTCGTCGCCTGCGTGGAGGCAACCGGGGCCAACGTAAAGCTGATCTTGTCGACCCATCACCACTTCGATCACTCGATGGCGAACCCCCAGCTGGCCGAGCGCTACGGAGCACCGGTCTACGGTCACGTTTCGGATACGGAACGCATGCCCGGACAGACCGTCGGCATCGACGAGGGAGACACCTTCCAACTCGGCCGCCAGACCGCGCGCGTGCTCTTCATCCCCTCTCACACGATGGGACACGTGGCCTACGTCTTCGACGAGGCGAAGGCCGTCTTCACGGGCGACATGCTCTTCGCGGCGGGCTGCGGACGGCTCTTCGAGGGCGATGCGCAGATGATGTACGACGCGCTCTGCGGGAAACTCGCGTCGCTGCCCGACGACACCCTTGTCTACTGCGGCCACGAATACACGGAGGGCAATCTGGCCTTTGCCAGAACGGTCGAACCCGACAACGCGGAGATCGAGGAACGCTATGAACGGGTTCGCGCCCTGCGAGCGAACGCCGCCGAGGACTGGCACGACGCCACGCCGGCGGAGATGACGATCCCGTCGACGATCGGCGAAGAGAAGGCGACCAACCCCTTCATGCGAGCGGAAAGCGCCGAGGATCTGGGACGGATCCGGACGCTCAAGGACGCCTTTTGAGCGAGCCGCCGCGCGGGCCCGCCGCGCCGCCGCAACTTCCCTCGAGCCCACCGACTCAGGCGGCTGTCACGGTCACGATCGAGCATCGTGTCGGCTTCCACGAGACCGACGCCATGGGCATCGTCCACCACGCCAACTATTTGCGTTTCTGCGAGAACGCGCGGGTCATCTGGCTCGAGACCCACGACAAGAGCTACCCGGAGTGGATCGCCTCCGGCCTCCACTTCGCCGTCACCCGAGTGGACCTCGAGTACAAACAGCCCGCGCGATTCGACGACCGGATCGACGTCACGACCTGGCTCGAGTGGGTTCGGGGCGCCTCCCTCGCCATGGCGTATCGGATCGAGCGGGAAGGGACGCTGCTGGTCTCCGGTTGGACCGAACATGCTTCGATCAACGATGCTGGCCGAGTCCGGCGCATCCCCCGCCAAGACCGGGACCGAATGAACCGGCACGCCCGCGTGGCGGCGCCGCGGGCCCGAAAGGCGGACGAATCCTCGCCCGAGTCTGCGCTAGATGCAGACGCAGGCTCACGCTAGCCGGCGCGAATAGAGGATGAGGCGAGGGCGCTCGCTAACCCGCACGCCGAGCACGGAGCATTCGCTTGAGATCCCGCGCCCGGAGGTTCAGCTCGCGCTCGAACCACTGAGTCGTCTCCTGGATGACCCCGAGCGCATCGCCTCGCCCCGGCCAGTGGCCGCGTACGACATCGGGATGAACGTGGTTCACGAGTCGAGAGAGACACGCAGCCACCACAAAGAGGTCATCGAGCAATCCGATCGGTCCGAACACGAGCGCCGGAAGCACGTCGATCGGAGACACGACATACGCCACTCCCGCGAGCGCGATTCCCTTATCGAACAGTGGCACGCGCCCATCCCGCATGAGTCGCAGCAAGAGGATTGTGAGATCGGGCAGAAAGAACAGAAAATCCGCGATCCCGGAACCCGCCTGGGTTGCGGAAGAGGTGAGATGAACCCTCAGCCGCTCATAGAGCCGGCGCTCCTGCGGGTTCAGCTCGATCGTGATCGGAGGGCCTTTCATGGTTCCAACCGGTCCGCACCGGACCGGCCCTCTACTGCGCGCAGCTCCCGCCGGGCCCGGGCCCGTTCCTCGAGCGTTCGGCGACTGCCGTCGAGCCGCCTCGGCCCGGGCGGTGGCGGCGCCGTCGCCGAGCGGAGGATGCCGATCAACGGAGCCTCCTCGAGGTCCTCATCGAGTCGCAGGCCGAGCAAAGCCGCGATGGTCGGCGCGACCGAAGTGAGTTCCAGAGTCGGCACTCGAACCGAGTTGCGAATGCCTCGCCCCCAGGCGACGAACCCCACTGCGGAATCATCCTCCTGGGCCTGAGGTCCTCTCAGCCCGCCCGCCGCTGCCCGTCGGCTCGCTGGGCGTAGCACGGGGCCCGTGAGCGAGTCCCCAAGTACGTAGCCCGGCTCGGCAACGAGCCCGAACCAGGCCTGCGGATCACCGCCCACCTCCGCCAGTTCGGTGGCTGAGACCACTCGAAAGGCGCCGGTGCGTACGGCCTCGACCCGGAGCACCTCGCGCGCCTCGACGGCGTTGGCCTCGTCCCGGGCGTAGACATAGGCTGATCGGCCGTTTGAGAGAACCAGCGCGAGCCAGCTCCGCACTCCCCCGGACGCGCGGGGATCGCGGCCGATCAAGCCGGATTTCACCAGAGCGACATTGGGTGCCACGCGGGTGTGGACCGGCTGGAAGGCGACGTCCCCCGTCACGAAGATCGCCGTATCGGAGAGACGACCGGCCGCTTGGAAACAACCGACGAGGCGCCCGATTTCCGCATCGATGCGGGCCAGTGCTTCATCCAGGTCGACGGTTCCGATCCCGGAGGCCTGGAGCACCGGTCGTGTCTGATCGAGGCGAACCAGCCAAAGGCCTGCCTGCCTCTCCGAGCCAAGCAACCGGCAGGCGACCTCGACCTTGGCGGCGTCTCGTTCGCGCGCGTCGGGCCAGGCAACCCCCCCGAGCGCCGCCGCTTCCGAAGACGCGTCGCGCCCGGCCTCCTCCGCGATCTCGTCGAGGATCCGCATCACGACCGGACTGGTCCCGGCGCGCACGCGCTCGAGCCAACTTCCCGACCCGTCCCCCCCCGGCTCCGGGAGCAGCATCTCGATCCGTGCACCGGCGGTCATCGGCCAGTCGAGCGCGACGACACCCCGCCCCAGGGCCGCGTCCCAGAGCGTCACCCCACGCAAGAGCCGACTGTCGACCCGCGGCGCAATCCAAGCCCCTTCCTCCTCGAGCGTCACGTCGGCCACGATCCCGTGCCTTGCCGGTCCCGCGCCCGTCACCAGCGTCGCGTGTGTGGCCCGAGTCGCGCCCGGCGAGGGAGCAAAGGCGGCCAGGCCGGTTACGCCCTCGCGAGCCAGGCGCGCCAGCTCGGGCATATGGACGAGGGCGCCCTCGCCCGCCGCGTGTCCAAAGGGATCCAGATAGTTGCTCGGCACGAGACCCGCGACGGTCAGCAGCAGCACCCGCGAAGGCGGCCCCTCGCCGAAACGTGCTCGCGCCCGCGCTTCGTCTCGGACCGGCTCTTGCGGCTCCTGCGTACTCGGCGTTGCGCAGCCCCACGCAGCCAACATGGCGATTGTCGCCAGCCCCACCTGCAAAGCGGGTCCCCAATTCGACACGCCGTCCCCCTCCGCGATGGGGTTTGCCCATCGCCCGCAAGCCGGCCACGGCGAGGCCGCCCGGTTCCTCAGCAATCGCGGCGCCCCGCGACCCGCCCGGAGCCTACCCCGCTTGTTCCGTGTCGCCCGGAGATTCTTTTTTCCTATTGTTTTCAGATAGTTGATGACCTTTCAGGGGGACGACCGGCCGCGGTTGCCATAAGATGGACGAACCCATGGAGCCCGCTGCCACCTTCGAAAAAGTCGAAATCCCTTTGCCGGAGCCGATCCATGGCCTGGATCATCTCGACGGGGTGCTCGGTACGCCCGAGTGGTGGCCCACGGGCGAGCGCGTAGCCGTGGTCATTGCCCACGCCGCGGCGAGTGATCACGAAGCCCCCCTGATCACGGATCTCTGCCGGGCGCTCACCGAGCGCAGCTACCTGACACTGCGCTTCAACTTCCCCTTTGCACAAGCAGGCAAACGGAGCAGCGCCGACTCGCCGGCCGCCCTCGAGCTCGCCTTTCGCGCGGCGCTCAACACCCTCGGCCGAGATCCGACGTCGCTCCCCGCTCGGCTGATGGTGGGTGGAGCTGGACTGGGAGGCCGGGTCGCCGCAGGTCTGGTCGCGGACCGGCTGCAAGCAGACGGGCTCTTCCTGCTCGGGTTCCCCCTCCACCCCCAGGATAAGCCCGAAAAGAGCGACCCCGAGGTCCTGTTCCGCGCGACGGCACCGATGCTCTTCGTCCAGGGCACGCGTGACCGGCGATGCGCCCCGGATGCGCTGCGGGGGGCTCTACGCCGCGTCGGCGCCCCGATCGAGCTCTACGACGTCGAGCAGGCCGATGCCAACTTCCGCGTCTCACGCAAAAGCGGCCGCAGCGAAGAAGAGGTGCACGCCGAGATCTTTGGCGTCATCGCGGGCTGGTTCACGCGCCGGCTGAGCTAGGACCTCCCGACCCGCCCCCCTTGAATCCTCCACCTGAGACGGCATCCCCGCCGCCGCCTCATCGCACCCCAGGAGAGTCCCCATGGCAGAGCCCAGCGATCTCTACTTCGCCCAACAGGGCGTGGGCGAAATGGCGAACCTTGCGTATCTCATCGGGAGCCGATCCCAGCGCAAGGCCTTCGTCGTCGACCCCGCATGGGACGTTCAGGGGCTGATCGATCTCGCCGCTCGAGACGGCATCGAGATCGTCGGGGCGCTCGTCACCCACTATCACCAGGACCACGTCGGCGGTGAGATCTTTGGCCGCGAGATCGAAGGACTCGCGAAGCTGCTCGAGCTCGCGCCCATGCCGATCCACGTCAACAAGCACGAAGCCGAGGGGACGCTCAAGGTGACGGGCCTCTCCGAAGGAGACCTCGTCCGCCATGAAGGCGGCGACCTGCTCGAACTCGGCGGCGTCGGGGTCCGTCTGATCCACACGCCGGGCCACACGCCGGGCAGCCAATGCTTCCACGTCGAGGAGCGCGATCATTCGGGCCAACTCGTCTCGGGCGATACGCTCTTTCTGAATGGTTGCGGCCGCGTGGATCTACCGGGAGCGGATCCCAAGGCGATGTACGAGAGCCTCGAGACGCTCAAGGGCCTGCCCAACGACACCACCCTCTTTCCCGGCCACCTCTACTCCCCAGAGGGGCACGACACGATGGAGTCCCAGAAGCGGACCAACCCCTATCTACGCGCGACAAGCGCCGAAATGTTCCTCTCGTTCATGGGCCACTGACCCGAGCTGCCCGGGTCCATCCGACCCCCAACCCGTCCCTGGCGACTTCCTTACATGGCGTTCCCCGCGACCCAGGGTCGCAGCGCGGCCAACTGTCGCGTTGAAATCCGTACCCTCGGGCGGTAGAGTCCGCCGCGTTCGAGACCCCGGCCTCTCATCCGCGTGCCGGGAGTCAATCCATCCCTTGCACTATTTATCGGAGGCTCACCCCCCATGAAGGCCATGGTGTGCCTGAAGCAGGTGCCCCATCAGGACGCACGTCTCGACGTGAACGCCGATGGGACCTGGATCCAGGAAGACAACATCAAGTTCGAAATCAATTCTTACGACACCTATGCCGTCGAAGAGGCCCTGCGCCTCAAGGACGCGGGAGACACGGAAGTCGTGGTCGTATCCATCGGCCCGGACCGTGTCACCCAGGCGCTGCGTACGGCGCTTGGCATGGGCGCGGACCGCGCGATCCACGTGAATGACCCGGCGGCGCAGGGTGCCGACGCGTTGGGCACGGCCAAGATCCTGGCGGCGATTGCCAAGGAAGAAGGCGCGGACATCGTCTTCGCCGGCTTGATGGCGGACGACGACAACGCGTCCGCGATCCCGCCGATGGTGGCCGAGCTGCTCGGCTTCCCCTCGGCGACCGGCGTGCTCGCGACGGATATCGGCGATGCCTCGATCACCGTCGAGCGAGAGCTCGAGGGCGGCGCGCTGGAAGTGGTGGAGCTGCCCAAGCCCTGCCTCATCGCGATCCAGTCGGGTGCCAACCAGGTCCGTTACGCCTCGCTCAAGGGCATCATGCAGGCCAAGAAGAAGCCCGTCGACGTCAAGACGTTGGCGGACCTCGGCCTCGCAGATTCCGCGAGCGCAGCCCAGAACAAGACGACGGTGAACAAGGTCTATGTCCCGGCAAAGGGCGACACGGCGGAGATCCTCGAAGGATCGACGGACGAGATCGTCGGCCAGCTCGTGACCAAGATCAAAGAGCTCGGGCTGCTCTGATTCATCGCCAGACGTCTCTCCCGCCGCGCCGCAGCTGCATCGAGCAGCCGCGGCGCCAGGGAAGGCGCGAAAGGCTGGCCCGGGTATCCCCCGGAGCAGGCCGTCAAGGAGAACACGATGGGAACCATCCTCGTCGTCGCAGAGATTCAGAAGGGTGCGATCCGCGAAGCGAGCTACGAGCTCGTCGCGGCTGCACGCGGTATCGACGGAGCTGAAGTCAATGGCCTCGTGATCGGTTCGGGGGTCGCTGACCTCGCGAGCGAGTTTGCCAGCAAGGGTGCGGGCAAGACACTGGTCGTCGACGATGCGGCCGCCGAGAACTACAACGTCGACGTTTGGAGCAAGGCGATCAAGGCCGCAGCCGAAGCCACCGGCGCCGACCTCATTCTCCTCTCCAACACGCCGTCGGGCTGGGACGTCGCGCCGCGGATCGCCGCGGGCCTCGACTGCGCCTTCGTCTCCGACTGCATCAAGGCCGGTGCCGGGGACGGCGGCTACGCGTTCGTCCGGCGCATCTTCAACGGCAAGCTCGACGCCGAGGTCTCGACCTCCGGCGCGACGGTCGCTTCGATGCAGCCCGGCGCGATCGCGCCCTACGAGGGCAGCAGCGACGGCGCGACGGAAGCGCTGTCCACGGACCTCTCTGCGGGCGCGAAGTTCGTCGAGATCAAGGTGGCGGAATCGACGGGCGTCGATCTGACCAAGGCAGACGTGATCGTCTCCGGCGGTCGAGGCGTCGGCGATCCCGAGAAGTTCCCCGAGGTCATCCAGCCCCTTGCAGACGCGCTCGGTGGCGCGATGGGCGCATCCCGCCCCGTGGTCGATGCCGGCTGGCTCGACCATCCCTACCAGGTCGGCTCCTCGGGCCAGATCGTCGCCCCGAAGCTGTATATCGCGGCGGGCATCTCGGGTGCGATCCAGCATCTGGTCGGCATGAAGGCCTCGAACTTCATTGTCGCGATCAACAAGGACCCCGACGCCCCCATCTTCGAAGTCGCGGACGTCGGCATCGTGGCCGATCTCTTCGAGATCGTGCCCGCCCTGACTACGGCGGTCAGCGCAGCCAAGGGCTGAGCCCACCTCTACCGTACCGCCGGCACTCACCGCGGCGGTCCGAGTCTCGGATGGAATCAGAGAGGCCCGCGGAGTCATCCGCGGGCCTCTCGCCGTTTGGAATCTCCGCGATCGAACCCCGACTCGACTCGAGTGCGGACTCAGCTCGCGCCTAGAGGGTGCCTAGAGGGTGTAGGTGGGCGGGTGGGCCCCGCTCACCCGAATGCGCTCTCCGATGAGAGACCGGCCAGCCACCTCCCCCAACACGTCCTCGCTCGCCACCGCCACCACCCGCTGTCCATCGTCGAGCGTGGCGATCACGGGCGCCGCCCCCGGCGTACCATCGCGCTCGTAGACCACGGTCGCTCCGTCGACCGTCGCCTCGCCCTCAGCCTCGTAGGCCACGGGGCGGGCCGAAGCCTGGATCGATTCCTGCTCGCGGCGCGTATCCGCCAGGCGGAAGCCCGCCGGCGGCGCGTCCTTGCCGTAGAGCCCGATCGAATGTTTCGAGAGCACCCCGCCGTTCCCGGACACGTACCCGATGCGGCCCGACTCGCGCAGGCGCAGGGCGACCGCCGCGATGCCGTGGCTCGTGTAGTTGTTGCCGGGCCCCCCGAAAAAAGACATGAAGCCGGTCTGGGTCAGGCCGCGCGCGTCGTCGAGGGCGAGCCCGATCTCAGCGGCGCCGATCTCGACCGCCACCGGAAAGCACGAGTAGAGGTCGATGAAGTCCACGTCGTCCAGCCCCAGCCCCGCCGCCGCGAACGTAGCGGCCGCTGCGGCTCGGATCGCGGGCGAGCCCCCGAGGTCCTCGCGCTCGACGGGGACCAGGTCCGCATTGTTGGCGCCCGCCCAGGGAAAGACACATTGATCGGCGAGACCCGCGGCGCGCGCGTTCGCGAGCGTGGTGACGAGCAGGGCACTGCCCTGGTCGACGTTCGGGAAGCTATTCATGCACCGTGTATAAGGTTCGGCCGTCGCACGGTTGACCGGCGTCACCTCCGCGATCTCTTCGGCGCTCTTTCGCTTCGGGAACCAGGCGTAGGGATGCGCCGCGGCCACCTCGGACCCGCGTTGATAGAACGCGGCGATCCGAGCCCGGGCCTCATCGAACGTGGTCCCCAGCTTCGTCGACAGCACGTTCTCGAAGATCGGGTAGGTATCGGCGGGCCGAACCAGCTTCGCCTCGATCTCCGCCTGCCCGAGCATGCCTCGAACGGAGGCACCCACGACGGGGTCCTGCGAGCCCGCCTCTTCCTCCCGGTCCTGGGTCGCTGCGGCAAGGAAGTCGCGGCCTGGATCTCTCAGCCGCATCGAACGGGTGGCTTCTGCGCCGACGATCAGCGTCGTCTCGAGCTCGCCCCGGGCGATGTCTTCGCAGGCCCGGTTCATCAGCCACTGCGGCGTGTTCCCGCCCGGCGTCGTCGCCTCCCGCTCGATGTCGCCTAGACCGAGCGCCTCGCAGACTTCGGTCGCGGGGGCGAGGCTCACGGGCGAAAACGAGACCGCGACCATCGAGAGGCGCTGCACTTTGGCACGCAGGCCCGGGGCGTCCTCGAAGGCGGCTTCGGCGGCTCGAGCGGCCAGCTCCACGGCGTGGGTGATCGATTCACGCTCGATCGACTGGCCAATGCCGACGAGGACGGGGGTGCGCGAGGGGTCGAGGCTCATCGTGGGGCTCCGGGCAGATAGGGATAGAGCCATGAGCGTAGGCATTTGGAGAGCGTCGCGTGAGCCCCTATCCGGGTCATGATTCGGGCGGCCCCGGGCTCAAACCTGGCGCTGCTTCCAGCCACCTCGCCGGAAACGCACCAGCAGCATGACCGCCTTCAGCAGATAGTCGGCCAGAAGGACCGACCAGACAGCTTCGATGGGCGCGTCCAGCCACTCCACGAGGCACACCGCCAACCCGACCCGCACGACGATCAGCCCCACGAAGACCGTCAGCATCGGGAAGAACGTGTCACCGGCGCCGCGGAGCGCGCCACCGAGGGCAAACTCAATCGCCATCAGCGGATGGGCCGCAGCCAGAATCGAGATCACCGTGACGCAATGCTCGGTCACGACCGGGTCGGTGGTGAAGAGCTGGGATAGGGGGCGGGCAAAGACTGCCAAGAGACCCCCCGCGGCGCTCATCGTCAGCGCGGCGATCCAGGTGGCGCGCCAGCCCTGTTGCTCCGCTCGCGAGGGCGCACCGGCACCCAGGTTCTGTCCCACCAGGGTCGCCGCGGCCATCGAGAAGGCCACGCCCGGGATGAAGGAGAACCCGAGCAGCATCGAGCCCACGTTATAAGCCGCGATCACGCTCGTCCCGAAAGGGGCCATGATCCGCTGGAAGAGCAGGAGGCCGATCTGGAAGAAGCCGCTCTCCACGCCGGAGGGGATCCCGATGCGCATCAACCGGCGCTGGAGACCCCGATCGAAGCGCCAGCTCCCCGAGCCCGGCCTGATGACCAACCTGCGCCCGAGCCAAAGCAGCACAAAATGCAGCGCCATCACGCTCAAAGCGATGTTGGACGCGATCGCCGCCCCGCTCACGCCGAGCGCCGGCGCCCCGAGGCGCCCGTAGATCAGGACCCAATTCATGAACAAATTGACCCCTGCGGCGACGACCCCCGCGACCAGGGGGGTGCGAACGTCGCCCGCGGCACGCAGACCGGCGCCGAAGACCATGGCGATCGAGAGCGGGATCGTTCCCCAGAGTCGCCACCAGAGATAATCCGCGCCCAACGCGACGACGTCCGGCTCGACGCCGTAGAGGCCAATCGCCTCACGGGTGAATGGGAAGAGCGCCAGCGAGCCGAAGAGGCCGAGAAGCATGCCCTGGAGGTGAGCCTGACGCAGCGATTGATCCGCCAGGGCCGTGTCGCCCGCGCCCACGGCGCGGGCGAGGATCGCCGTCAGACCGCCTGGGGCGATCGCGGCGAGCGACTCGATCAACCAGTAGAACTGGCCACCGACCCCGACCGCTGCCAACGCTTGCGGACCGAGGTCGCCCACCATCGCGAAATCCGTGAAGCGGACGACCGTACCGGCGCTCATCGCGACCATCGTGGGCCAGGCGAGCGCCCAGATCCCCTGGGTCGTCAGACCCAAGTTCTCGGGGTCCGGCCCCGAGCCCTCGGCGGCCTCAGAGGGGGGCGCGCTCGCGCTCTGCCCGGAAGGTGGTTCTTCGAGCGTGGACATGGGCCGGGCCGACGTTTTCCTCTCCCCAGCCAGAAGGGGGCAGGTGCAGGGGCGCTCCAAGGTAGCAGCGCCCTGGCTCCCCCATCCGCGATCGCTCGACCCGGGCAGCCCCGACGCAAAGGGGACGGGCCACGTTCGACGCCTGCTGCGGGGACCGGAGCCTCGTTGGCGGCGGGGTCCGCCGCTACGCCCGCTCGAGCACGACCCGGAGGCTCTGCGGACCATTCGCCCAGAAGACCGGGTTCTGGTCCGGCCGATGGCTCGGCGCGAGTTCGAAGGCCTGAACGCGATCCAGGAAAGCCTCGAAAGCGACCCGCGTCTCCATCCGCGCAAGGAACGCGCCGGGGCAGATATGGGGTCCCGCGCCGAAGCCCAAATGCTCCTTCACGCGTTCGCGCCCCGGATTCATCTGCGTGGGGTCCGCAAAGCGCGCGGGGTCGCGGTTCGCCGCTCCGACATGGAAAAGAACGCGCTCTCCCGCTTCGACCTGGACCCCGTCGAGCACGATCGGTCGTGTGCACGTGCGCGCCAGGAGTTGGACGGGCGTATCGACCCGCAGCACCTCTTCCGAGATCGGCACCAGCAACTCTCGGTCCTCGCGCAGCGCCCGATAGAGCTCGGGCAAGCCCGCCAGGTGCTTCAGCATGTTGCCGATCAGGTTCCGAGTCGTCTCGTTGCCCGCCATGATCAGGAATTGCAGTTGGGTGCGGACTGCGGTCTCCGAGAGCCGCTCGCCGTCGACCTCCGCGTTCAGCAGGCGCGTCGTCAGGTCATCGGGCGCGTTCGGATCGTCCTTACGAACCGCGACCTGCTCGCGGATATAGTCGCCGAATTCAGAGTGGATCGAGCTCAGCTCGGCACCCGCTGGCCGGGAACCCATATCGGATTGTGCCCCCGCCAGGACCTCGTCGGACCAGCGCGCGAAGGTCGCGTGATCCTCACTCGGCACGCCCAGGAGATGCGCGATGACGGCGCTCGGAAGAGGCCGCGCCAGGCCCTGCATCAGGCACACGGAGCCCTTCGCGCCGGATTCGGCCAGCGCGCCCTCGACCAGGCGCTCCGAGAGCGCGAGGGCCCAGCCTTCGACCGCGGAGGCGTGGTGGTAGGCGAAGACGCTGTTGATGATCTTGCGGATCTTCCCGTGCCGAGGCTCCGGGATCCCGGCGAGGATCTGCTTCTCTTCGGGCAGATCGCCCGCATCGCCGAAGCTGCCGACAAAATGTTCCACGCTCTTCAGTCCCGTCTCGACCGCCTCCGCGCTGATCGCGAACCATTGTCCGGTCGGCAGCTTGTGAACGCCGGCCTCCACCCTCATCCGGGCGAGGGTTTCGTGACGTTCTTCCGTTGTCGTGGGGGAGAAGGGATCGAGGGACATGGGCACTCTCCGCGATGAATCGAGCCGGGACTCCTAGGTTCGACCTGGCGGCAGACCATCGCAAGCCCCGCTTGGGCAAGCCGCCCATCCGCCGACCTCACGAGCGCGACGCACGGGCCGGCTCGCGCGCCCCTCGCCAGGCCGAAACCCCACTTCTAGCGGCTCCCCCGCCCTCCGCTATCCTCGGCGCCCGTCCAGCCGCCGGCTGCTACGCCGGACACCGGCCCCGTACCGGATCCTCCATTTCATCTTGTCCCACCCGGGAAGGCTCATCGACCCATGGCGACGACCGACACTTCGCAGTTCAAAAACGGCCTCAAGATCGAGCTCGACGGCCAGCCCTTCACGATCACGTACTTCCAGCACGTGAAACCCGGCAAGGGGGGCGCTTTCGTCCGAACCAAGGTGAAGAACCTGCTCAATGGTCGCACCATCGAGCGGACGTTCCGCTCGGGCGAAAAGGCCGAGGTCGCCGACATCGAAGAAAAGACGATGCAGTACCTCTACAACGACGGCGAGAACATGGTCTTCATGGACCAGCAGACCTACGACCAGATCCCGATCGTCCCCGACGTAATCGGCGATCAGGAGCAGTTCATGATGGAGGAAATGGTCGTCGGCGTGCTCTTCTGGAAGGGCAACCCCGTCAACGTTCAGCTCCCCAACTACATCGAAGCCAAAGTCACGCAATCCGATCCCGGCGTGAAGGGCGACACGAGTTCTGGCGCCGTCAAACCCGCGACACTCGAATGCGGCGCGACGATCAACGTGCCCCTCTTCATCAAAGAGGGAGACGTCCTTCGGGTCGACACGCGAACCCGCGAGTATTCGGAGCGGGTGAACGGCTAGCCGGCCCGGCGCCCCACCCGAAACCCCGATGTCGGAAGCCCCGTCCATCGCCTCAAAGACCGCACGCGCCCACGGCGACAAGCCGAAGCGTGCGATCGTCCTCTCCGGGGGCGGCGCGCGCGGCGCCTACGAGGCCGGCGTTCTCCGCTTCATCCTCGACGACCTCCCGCGGCTCAAGGGAATCCAGCCCGACTTCGAAATCCTCTGCGGGACCTCCGTGGGCGCGATCCATGCCTGCTTCCTCGCCGCGACCGCGGACGAGACGGAGCGGCGGGGGGAGCGCCTCGCCGACATCTGGCATCGCATGAAGGTCCACGAGATCTTCAAATTTACGACCTCGGATTTCTTCCGGCTCCCGCGGCGCATCATGGGCGTCAAGCGCGTCGCACAGCAGCTCCGAGACGGGCAACGCCCCGACCGACTCTACGGTCTACTCGACACCGAACCTCTGGAGCGACTCGTCCTCCAGTCGATTCCCTGGCGGGGGATCCGGCGGAATCTGCGAACGGGACGCATCGACACCGTCTGTGTCGCCGCGACTCAGATCGCGACGGGACGCGCCGTGCTCTTCTGTGATAGTGACCGCCCCGAGCTGCCTCCTTGGGCGAACGTCAGCAATATCCGCATGCAGCGGATTCGGCTCTCCCCTCTGCACGCGCTGGCTTCCGCCGCAATCCCCCTGCTCTTCCCCTCCGTTCGGGTCGGCGCGCGGTATTACGCCGACGGAGGACTTCGCCTGAACACGCCGCTCGCGCCTGCGGTCCGCCTCGGCGCGGACAAGGTGATGGTCATCGGCCTGACCCATCCGGTCGGTCCGTCCATCAATGAAGCCACTGCGCAGGAACGCACGGCCGAGTTCGGCAACCCGATGTACCTCTTCGGCAAGGTCCTGAATGCTCTCATGCTCTCGCCGATCGAGACCGACATTGCTCGACTGCAATTCGTCAACGATATCCTCGACGCGGGCAGCGAGGCCTTCGGACCCGATTTCGTGGAACGACTAAACACCCAGCTCGACTCCCACGAGGACCGAGCCCTCAAGCGCATCGAAAACCTCGTCGTACGACCCTCCGAGGATCTCGGCCGACTGGCCGCGGACGTGGTCCGCGATGATCCCGAGCTCGATTTCGGCCCCTTCGT
>Ga0315332_10000328_pt1 | contig 20538 bp, 16 predicted proteins | sample M110034915metaG_FD_203455 | JGI IMG/M metagenome (GOLD analysis project Ga0315332, IMG submission 203455) | Ammonia-oxidizing marine archaeal communities from Monterey Bay, California, United States - M1 100m 34915 | ecosystem: Environmental > Aquatic > Marine > Intertidal zone | place: USA...
GCGCTACGCCGAGCTCGCGCCCACGACCGACATCCTCCTGGTCGGCCTCGCGGGCGGGGGGCTCGGGCTGGTCGAGGCTCGGGATCCAGGCGTCTCCGTCGCGCCGCTCGAAGGGATGGACCGCTCTCGACCCCTCGCACACGTTCAGCTCGACGGAGCCCGGGTCCATCCAATCGATCGAGATCCGAGCGCCGGACGCGCGATCGTCGATGCCGCCTGCATCCTCCTCGCCGCCGACGCCTTCGGTGCCGCCGGGACCTTGATCCGCGCGACCGTCGAATACACACGCACCCGGGAACAATTCGGAACGCCGATCGCGCAGTTCCAGGCGGTGAAACACCAACTCGCCAGCATGTTGAAGGAATGGGAGCCGATGCGCGGCCTGATCTGGTCCGCTGCGTATAGCCTCGACCACCGTCCGGATCAGCTGTCTCGAGAGGCCTCGACGGCGAAATCTCATATCACCGACCGAGCGGTGCAGATCGGGCGGGATGCGGTCTCGCTCCACGGCGGCCTCGGGTTCACCTGGGAGTGCGACGTGCACTTCTTCCTCAAGCGCGCGATGCACGACCGAGGCTGGCTCGGGACCCCAGAGGCCCATCGAGAACGCCTCGCGCACGCCGCGGGCTGGTAGCGACAGGAAGGTTTTTCGATGGACCTCGAATTCGGCCCCGAATACGACCGCTTCGAAGAGGAGGTGGACCAGTTCCTCTCGGAGCAAGCCCGCGACACGCCTCAGCGCGACTTCCTCCGCGCCGCGACCGAACGCGGCTACCTCTATCGTCATATCCCGAAGCGCTTCGGGGGTTCGGAGCAGCCCTTCGATCCGATCCGGGAGACGATCGTGGCGGAGCGCTTCGACGCCTCGGGCCTACCCTGGCGCCTGGGCCCGCAGAGCACGGGCATGATCGTGCCCACCCTGCTCGAAGCCGGCGCGGAGTGGCAATGTGAGCGCTTCATTCCGCCCAGCCTCCTGGGCGATGCCGTCTGGTGCCAGGGCTACAGCGAGCCGGGCGCCGGCAGCGACCTGGCTTCGCTCCGCAGCACGGCCCGCCTCGAGGGCGATCAGTGGATCATCAATGGCCAGAAAATCTGGACGAGCGACGCGGACCACGCCGGCCTCATGTTCGGCATGTTCCGCACTGAGCCCGATGCCGACAAGCACGCGGGGATCTCCTACCTGCTGCTCGAAATGGGCCAACCCGGCATCGACGTCCGACCGCTCCGGCAAATCACCGGCGCGACCCACTTCTTCGAGGTGTTCTTCGACGATGTCCGAACCCCCGCCGACTGGATCGTGGGCGGGCGCGGGGAGGGCTGGCGCGTCGCGCGCGCGAATCTGAAGCACGAGCGGAATCTGGGAGGCGGCCCCCAGATGCGCCGCCGCTTCGAGCAACTCGTCGATCTCGCACGCGAGACGAAGCGCCAGGGCCGGCCGGCGATCCAGGACCCCGTCATCCGGCAGCGGCTGGCCGAGATCGAAGGCGAAGTCCGCTGCGCAGAGACCCTCACGCTGCGGCAGCTCTCGGCGGCCGCCCACGCGGAGGAAGCCCAGGTGATCCTCCCGCAGCTGATCAACAAGTTGTACGGGACGGAGATCGGCGAACACATCGTCCAACTCGCCTACGACCTCCTCGGCGACGAGGGGCTGCGGGCCCCGGAAATCTCGAGTTGGGCCGCGGGCCCCTCCTCGGGTCCCGAGACGGATTGGGTGGATGCCTATCTCTTCGAGCTTGCCGCGGGCATCGCCGCGGGCAGCTCGAATATCCAACGCAACGTCATCGGAGAGAGAGGTCTCGGGTTGCCGCGAGACCTCCGGGCGGTGAAATAGCAGGGGGGCTCCCCGTCGGCGAGACGAGGGCGCTCGCGCTACACACCCAGGTCTGGCCCTGGCCCATACGGGAACGCCCGAGACCACTCAGCTTCACACCCGAGGAGCCCGAAGAGACATCATGGACCTGCGTTTCGTGCTCCTCCTCGTGTGCTTCTTCGTGTCGGGCTTCGCGGCCCTCCTCTACCAGACGGCGTGGACGAGAGAGTTCGCCTTTCTCTTTGGCACCTCGGAGCTCGCCGTCGTCGCCGTCCTCGCCGCTTACATGGCCGGCCTCGCCCTGGGCGCAGCCGTGGCAGCCCGGGTCGTGCGGCGCCTGGCGCGGCCGGTGCTCGTCTATGGGCTGCTCGAGCTGGGAATCGCGGTGGGCGCGCTCTGTGTGCCCTTCTCGATCCGGGCCGTCCAGTCTCTCTACATCGCCTGGGCAGGGGGACTCGAAGCCCCCCCGGAGACGATGGCCCTCACGACGGCCCTCTTCCATCTGCTCGGCTCCTTCATCGTGCTCGTCCCATGCACGGCGCTGATGGGTGCCACGCTTCCCCTGCTGGCTCGTTATGCGGTGTCGGAAGATGCCCAGGTCGGCCCTCGAATCGGAGTGCTCTACGCGGTCAACACCTTCGGGGCGATCGCCGGCACGCTCGTCGCGGCGTTCTATCTCCTTCCCGCCTTCGGCCTTCGCCAGACGGTCTATATCGGCATCCTGGGCAACGCGATCGTCTTCGTCGCCGCCGCGGCCCTGGCCCGGGGGCTCGCAGGGCTCCCTCCCGACCAAGATACGGGCGCCAAAGCGAGAGGGACCTTCCACTGGATCCTTCCCGCGATGACGGCGTCGGGCATCGTCTCCTTCGTCTACGAGGTCCTCTGGACCCGGCTCCTGGGACAGGTGCTCGGGGGAAGCACGGCCGCCTTCGCCTCCATGCTCTCGAGCTTCTTGCTCGGTATCGCCCTGGGCAGCGCCCTCGCCTCCCGTTTCGCAAAAACGCGAGCCGCGGCCGCAAGGGGCTTCGCCTTGTCGCAGCTCGGCGCGGGCATCCTCGGCTACGCGGCCTTCCATTCCGCGGACCTACTCCCCATCCTCGCTCAAGCCGTCGGCGCGAGCCCGGCGGCTCCCGCCGCGGGGGCCGCCGCTGCAGGCATCGTGCTCCTGCCCGTCACGCTGTGTATCGGCGCCACCTTCCCCTTCGGCGTGCGCTTGCTTGCCCGGGACGCAGAGGAGGCCGCGTCCGTCAGTGGTCGCGTCTACGCGTGGAATACGGTCGGCTCCATCCTCGGCGCGATCCTCGCTGGGTTCTTCCTCCTCCCTGAACTCGGCCTCGAACGAACCGCCCTCGTCGGGGTCGGCACGAGCCTCGCCCTGGCCGTGCTCGCCGCAGCACTCTCCACCCCACGAAGCCACATCCTCGCCGGTCTCGCCGCCGCGAGCTTGATCACCGCTTTCGTCGTCGGTCTGCCGCAGCCCACCGGCCTGCTCCTGCATTCCGCGATCAGCGGAACCCGGACGACGGGCGAGCTCTACCACCTCGCGATCGGTCGATCTGCAACCGTCACCGTGGTCGAGAGCGACGTCGGTTGGCGACTGCTGACGAACGGGCTTCCCGAATCAGGAGTCGACCGGGAAGAACTCCCGAACCGGCGTTTTCAGGAGACCGCCTGGCTCTCGCTACTCCCGACGGCCGCGCGCCCCGATCTCTCGAATATGCTCATCATCGGCCTCGGAGGCGCCCAGACGCTCCAGGCCACGGCGCAGACGGTCGAGGCCATCGACGTGATCGAGCTCGAAGAAGAAGTCGTCACGGCGAATCGCCTGATCCCCCGACCCGTCGATCCCTTCGCGGACCCGCGTATCTCCTTGCGCCTCGGCGATGCTCGGGGGGCCATGAATCTCACCGACCGGAAATACGACGCGATCGTTTCGCAGCCATCCCATCCCTGGACGTCGGGCGCGTCCCATCTCTACACGCGAGAATTCTTCGAACTGGTCCAGTCCAAGTTGGCACCCGGCGGGATCTTCGTGCAATGGATCGGCCAGGGCTTCGTGGATGTACCGCTCTTCGGCAGCCTGGCCGCGTCGATGATCGACGTGTTCCCGCATGTCCAGGTCTTCCGCCCAGTCCCCGCCGCGCTCGTCTTCATGGCTTCGGACGAGCCCTTCGACCTGATCGAATCAGGCCCCCGCGCGTTGGCCGCGGCCCCCGAGGATTTCGCCAACGCCGGTATCCATCGGGTCGAAGACCTGCTCGCCAGCCTCACCCTGGACGAGGAGGGAGTACGCCGGTTTGCGGCGGGGCGACCCTTGAATACCGACGACCACAACCTGCTGGCGACGACCCGGCTCCCGCCCGCCCGCCGCAATCAGAACGCCGCGGAGTTCGAGCGTCATCTGGTCGGGGTCGAGCCTTTGGACCCACACACGCTGGGACGCCTCCAGGGCGAAGCCGTCGTGCGACGTATCGGCTGGAACGGGCAGCCCCAACGCGCCAAGCGCATCGCACAGTTGCTCGAGCCCTCCAGCGCAATCGCCGCACGCGGCTGGCTGCAAGCAGACTCCTCCCAGCGCGCACGATCGCGCACCAGCTTCGCCAAGGCACTCGCAATCGACCCCGAGAACCGCGCCGCGCGAGCCGGTATGATCAAGGTCTACGACGCAGATCGTTTCGACAAACTCGATCCCGGAATCGACTGGAGTCCCAGCGAGCAACTCGCGATCGAAGCGAGCCGCTTGCGTCTGGATCGGGACTGGAGTGGGCTCGCGGCGCTGGACCCGGCCCTCGCCAGGATCCCCGCCGACGATCTGCTCCACAGCTACACGGAGCAGTTGAGGGCGCATTGGCGGATCGAATCCGGCGATCCCGTTCGAGCGCGCGAAGCAATCGAAATCCTCGACGGATTACTCACCCGGCATCGGTCGTACGAAAACTATTTACAACGCATCCGAGCGGCGGCGGCGGCCGGTGAGAAAGCCGTCGCCTGGGCCGGACTGAACCATTTTGTGACCCCCCAGCGCGTACGGAATCGGGCCACTGCTCAGCAGCTCCTCGCGATCGGCCACGCGCTCGGCGACCCGCCGGAGGGGAACAACATCATGGAGCGTCTGAGCCGGATCCTCTCCAGGCCTGTCCCGCAACGCTGAAAGTGCGCGCAGCCTACGCCCAACAGGCCAGTCGACGTGGCGGCATCCCCCCGAACCCAACTCGCCGCGCGGAGTCCCATCGACGCGCCCAAGGTGTCCAAATTCGGTTAGACTCCGCTTCATGATGAAGATTTCCTTTGAACTGAGCGATAAAGATCTCCGGTATTTTCGACAGGTCCTGCAAAAGGTCCGAAAAGGTCGAAACGCCGAAAACGAGGACGTCGTCCTCGATCAGGCCCGAGGGCTCCTCCAAGAGGTCAAGGAAACCGACGCCCCCCAGTTCATTCGCAGCCGAATCAGCCAACTGGCCAAGCTGATCTCGATGCTCGAGGACCGGGACTGGCGCCTGGAAGGCACCGACCGCAAGCGTGTGCTGAATGCACTCGCCTACTTCGCGGATCCCGATGATCTGATCCCGGACCGCGTCCCCGGACTCGGGTACCTCGATGATGCGATCATGGTCGAGTTGGTCGTACAGGACCTGAAGCACGAGATCGAAGCGTTCGACGCCTTCGTCGAATTCCGCAAGGATAAGCGAAAGGAAAAGGCCGCAACGCCCGAGAATCTCGCCAAGAGACGGGTCTCACTCCAAGGCCGCATGCGGCGGCGGCGGCGGGGCGACCGCGAGCGACACGCGCGGAAGCGCGGGAAGAGCCCGATCTCCCTCTGGTAGCGGAAGCCCGAGCCCGACTCTGGTTCCCAGACATACCCCGGGGACGCGGCACGAGACGATCCAATTCGAGACCGTTTGCTGCTTAGGCCGATGTCTAGGCGGACATCGACGCGCGGTCAGTCTCAGGGGCGTCGCCCGTCGTATGCTTTCGCGAGACCTCAGGCCGCGGTGTGGTACCAATGCGGCGGGCCGGGACAGTGGCGTCCTTATAGGATCGCGCAGCCTTGACCAGGGAGACGGACGCGATCATGGGAATGCGCATTTTGGGTTGGGGCACGGCCCTGCCCGACAAGATCGTGACCAACGCCGACCTCGAGAAGACCCTCGACACCACGGATGAGTGGATCCAGGAACGCAGCGGGATACGCGAGCGCCGGATTGGAGAGTCCACGGCCGAGTTGGCGATCGCAGCGGGCCGCGCGGCGCTCGAAAACGCACAGATCGACCCGGCCACGGTCGACCTCACGATCCTCGCCACCACGACACCCGACCAGCAGGTCCCCGCAACCTCGGCTCACGTCCATCAAGAACTCGGCCTCGGCGGCGGCGCCTTTGATCTCAACGCTGCCTGCTCTGGCTTCGTGTACGGGCTCGTGACGGCCAATGCCCTGCTCGGAAACGGGGCCCGGCGCATCCTTCTGATCGGGGCGGAAACGCTCTCCCGCGTCACCGACTGGAGTGACCGCAACACCGCCGTGCTCTTCGGCGATGGGGGCGGAGCCCTGATCCTCGAAAGCGTCCCCGAGGAAGGTCAACTCCTCGGGTGGGACCTCGGGCTCGACGGAGAAGCTCGAGAGATCCTACAGGCCGAAATCGGGGGCCATATCAAGATGGATGGCAGGGAAGTCTTCAAGCGCGCAGTACGCGTGCTCGTCGACTCCGCCAAGCGCACGCTGGAACGCACCAAAGTGCGACCCGACCAAATCAAACTCATCGTGCCGCACCAGGCCAACATCCGGATCATACAGGCGGCCTGCGATCGGCTCGGAATCGACCGGGAGCGAGCCGCGCTCGTCATCGATCGGACGGGGAACACTTCCAGCGCATCGATTCCGCTCGCGCTCGTGGACGCCATCGAAAAGGGACGCCTGGAAGAAGATGACTACGTCCTGCTGGCTGGCTTCGGAGCGGGAATGACATGGGGCTGTGCCCTGCTTCGCTGGCACTCCGTTTCAGGCAACCTCCGCGCAACCGTCGAAAACGCCTAAAAGAACGGTCGAGCAAGGAACTCCGCCATGACACAGAAGCATCGCGTCGCGATCACGGGAATCGGGGTCGTTTCTCCCGTCGGCATCGGCCAGGAGGCCTATTGGCAGGGCCTACTGTCGCCTCAGCCCACCGGTGAGCGCAAAGTCCACGACTTCGACCCGGCCCACTTCTATGAGGACTCCAAAGCCCCCCGTCGCGCGGACCGCTTCGAGCAGTTCGCCGTCGCCGCCGCTCAGGAAGCAATGGCCCAGGCAGGTCCGCTCGAGGCCGATCCGGAGCGGGTCGGGGTCCTCATCGGCACGGGGATCGGCGGGGTCGGCAGCCACGAGAGTCAAACGCTCGTGCTCGCGGAAAAAGGCAGCCGCCGAGTCTCGCCCTTCGTCGTCCCGATGATGATGGCGAACGGTGCCGCTGCCGCGGTCTCGATTCGCTACGGACTTCAGGGCCCCTGCGAGTCGCTCGCCACCGCATGTGCCACCGGGACCCACTCGATCGGCTCCGCCGCCCGTTGGATTCAATCCGGCCTCTGCGACGCGGCCATCGCCGGCGGCGCCGAGGCGGCCATGACGCCGATCGCGATCGCCGGTTTCTCGAACATGAAGGCCCTCTCGGCGAGCGGCATTTCCCGCCCCTTCGACGCAGGGCGTGACGGCTTCGTCATTTCCGAGGGCAGCGGCATCCTCGTGCTCGAGGAATGGACCCGTGCCGAGACGCGCGGCGCGACGATTCTCGGAGAAGTGCTCGGCTCAGCGAGCCTCGCCGATGCACATCACATCACCGCCCCCGCACCGGGCGGCCACGGCGCGACCCGCTGCATGGAGCGGGCCCTCAAGGACGCGGGGCTGCTCCCCGAAGCCGTCGCCCACGTCAACGCCCATGGCACGAGCACACCGTTGAACGACGCCGCGGAGGCCCTGGGGATCTCGAAGGTCTTCGGGGAACCCGGACCGATCATCACGTCGACCAAAGGGGTCACCGGGCACTCGTTGGGCGCAGCCGGTGCACTCGAGGCCATCGCGGTGCTGCTCTCGATGCGCCACGGCCAGGTGCCACCCACGGCCGGACTCGAGGCTCTGGACCCTGATCTCCCAAAGATCGATGTCGTTCAGGGAGAGCCGCGCATCTGGACACCGGGCCCCTCCTTGTCGAACTCTTTCGGCTTCGGTGGACACAACGGCACCCTCGTCCTCGGCCCGGCCTGAGCCACCGCCTCCACGGGCCGATCCGATGCCGAGCCCACCGGCGCCGGATCCCTCGGGGCCGCCGCTCCCGGGGGCATTTTGGACGGAACCCCTGGCGTGGGTTGCGGTCCATACTCCCACCCGACCCGCTCCACAGCGAGTCAGAATAGGAGTCCCCGATGCAATCAAACCGTCCTGGGAAACGACGCGGAAGCACCGCCCTCGCCTCGATGCTCGTCTTCGCCAGCCTCGCGTGCCCGCTCGCCTCTCAGGCTGGAGACCCCCCTCGTGTTCGAGGATACGAACGGCCCGATCGGCCCGAGCGGCAGAGGCTCGACACTCGCATCGAGATCCAGCGAGCACGCCGCGCCGACCTCCGTCTGGACCGACGTGGAAGCGTCATCGACCGCCAGCTCGACTTTCTCGCGTTCCTGGCCGCGGCATCGGGCGACTTTGGCCTGGCCTTGGAACTCGATCGAGCCGGCAACCGAATCGAACGGCGTTTCGACCGGCGCGGAGATCGCGCCGTGCGCGCGGCACGGCGCGGCCCCGAGCGTCTTGGCCGAAGAGCCGCCAATCGACATCTCCCCGGCCGCCTCCATGACCGGATCGAGCGCCGCGGGGAGCATGCTCACCACGAGCGCCACTTCAGTCGACGACACGATCGTCATCGCCACCACGAGGGCTGCACCCATCGACGCGAACGCCGCCATCGACACGGCGGATCTCGGCACTGAAGCAGCGTTCGCACAGGGGACTGGCGCAAGCCGGGCCACATCTCACATAGGGTGCCTGCCCGCCATTCCACGCCTCTGCCATCCGTGGCAAACTCTCGCCGTGGGCGCCCGACCTTATGGAAAGATAGAGAGACCGAGACCCCTCCTCGATCGTGGTTCGGTGATCGCATTCCTCACCCTTTGGTGTCTCGCGCTCGTCTCCCATGCTCCGCATCTCGCGCAAACGCAGCTCTGGCTGATCGGGCCGATTGCGCTCTTCGCGGGCTACCTGGCCGCGGACTTCTCGGCCGGCCTCGTTCATTGGCTCGCGGATCGTTGCTTTGCAGAGGACACCCCGTGGATCGGCCCACTGCTGATCGCGCCCTTTCGAGCGCATCATGAGAATCCGCGCAGCATCGCCGAACACGGCTTTTTCGAGCTCTCGGGAAACAACGCCCTCGTATGCGTTCCGATCGCCGCCTTGCTGATCGCGCTTCCCCCCGCCACGAGCACTCTCCAAATCGCTCTCATCACCTTCGGCTTCAGCCTGAGCCTGGCTCTATTCGCGACCAACCAGTTCCACGGCTGGGCCCACGCAAAATCGGCCCCCCGAGCGGCCCGCTTCCTCCAACAGCGTGGGCTGATCTTGACACCAGAGGGCCACGCGCGACATCACGGCGGAAACCACGATCGTGCGTACTGCGTGACCTCTGGATGGCTGAATCCCCTACTCGACCGCGTCGGTTTCTTCGAGCGACTCGAGCGAATCGTCGCGGCTCGACCCCGCGCACGACGCAGAGCAACCTGAGACATGGACGCGACGCCGTTTCACGATGCCTATTACAGCGACCTCCAGAGCCTCTACGGGCTCTGGGTCATCCCCCTCGCCTTCCTCGTGTGGCGCTTCACGAGCCCGCCCGAGGTCGGACGCGCACTGGTTCCAGAGGCCACCCGCTTCGTGTCGGGATTGACGATCTTCTTCGCCGTCGCGACGATGCTCGACCCCTTCTCGACGGGCCCCCTGATCCGAAGTGATGCGCTCGCCGATACGAAGGCGACCTCGCTCATTCCCTTCTTCTTCGTCCTGCTCGGCGATCTCCGCGTGCTCCTGCTCGCGATCGGCGTAGCGCGCCCCGAACGCGGCCTGCGCCAGAACCTCGGCTGGGCAGCAGGAACGATGCTGATCGTGCCGGTGGCGACAGCCGCCGTCGAGATCTCCCTCGGCCTCTTCTTCGACGAGCTCCACGGCCAGATCCGCTGGATGGTCTACGAGGCCGGCTTTCTCGTACTCTGCGTGGCCCTGTCCCGACGCTGGGTTCCTCGCAGTCTCGGGGGCGACCCGCTGTACACCCCCAAGGCCACCTATCTGAGGGGACTCTTCGCCTATAGCGCGGCCTACTACGCGCTCTGGCTCGCCGCGGACGTACTGATCGTCGCCGGCCTCGACGTGGGATGGGCCATCCGAATGGTGCCGAACCAGCTTTATTACGGCTTCTGGGTCGTCTTCGCCTATGCCCGCTTTTTTTCGGCGACGTCCGACGAGGGCGGAAAAACGGCGCGGTAGCCTTGCTCGAGCAGATCGAGCCAAGCGCAGAGATAGCGCTCGCCCCGATCCGCGGCTGACGTGGACGGATCCCCGAGCACCCCGGTCGAAGTATTCGGCCTCAGGCTCGGATAGAAGAGCCCTTGCGCCTCACCTGGCGTGACTTCGCGCCCGGGCGCCAGCCGGTCGTGACGCACCGCCCCAGGGCGCAGGTAGGCGACCAAGCTGGTCTCGTATTCGCCGGCGTGGGGCCCCGCTGCCAGCGGCGACAGCCCTTGGGCAGCGACCGCCGCCGACTGCATCGCACCGACACGTAGATCCGTCTCCACGTGCAGGAGGAGGGGCCTCGCAGAGAGGACCAGTCGATCCCGCATTGCGCGCAGCGCGTCCACGTTGCCTCCGTGCGCGGTAAAGAGGAAGGCGCGCTCGAATCCGTGGTGAGACAACGAGCGGAGCAGATCCGTGAGCAGCGCTTCGAGGGTCGCCGGCGCGACGTGGAGCGTCCCGGCGAAGTCCAGGTGTTCCGACGCGCAGCCGATCGCAACCGCCGGCACCGCCACCGCGTCCTCGAGACGGGTCGCGAGACCTGCGAGCAGCGCTTCCGCGATCCAACGGTCGGTCCCGAGCGGCAAATGTGGGCCATGTTGCTCGATCGATCCGAGTCCCAAAAGAGCAGTGCGATGCCCCTCGGAGAAGACCGCTTCCAATTCGGGCCAGACACGCTCTTCAAAGCGGATCGAGCGCCGCCGCGAACGCCCTCCCGGAGCGGGCAGAGCCGGCCCCGCATCGTAGAGCACCGCCTCACGGGCAGCGCCCGGCCAGTCGACTAGATCCCGATTCGTCGCATCGAGCGCGCGCAGCACGAAAGCGTCGAAGATCGCTTCGTATTCCACTGCCGCGAAGGGCCAGCACAGACCCGCTCGGACCACGCGTAGGTCATGTCGCTCCGGATTCAGCGTCGCCTCGAAGCGCGCTCTCCAGCGCGCGCTCTCGGCGCTCTCGTCCCCCGCGACCAGGAAGAGGATCGAGGCTGGGCGATCCGCCACGCTCTGCAGCGGCCCGTGAGCAAACTCCAGAACGTCCACCGCTCGGGGCTGGGGTCTGAGCATCCCTTCCGCGAGTTTCAGCGTGAGCTGCTCGGCGAATTCCAGAACGCCGGCCTCCCCGACGATCAGCAGTGTCCGCTCCGAATCAAAGAAGTCGACCAGCGACGACTCATCCGCGAAGACGCGGGCCGCCGCGGCCGCAGCACCTTCCTGCGCCGCCCGCAATTTCCGGGGGTCGACGACGACCGCTCCCGCATCCGCCAGCCGCCGCTCCGCAAGACTCCTCAACACGCCCCAAGCGATCACGTAACCCGCACGCGCTCCCATCACCCGCAACAGCGCGCCATACTCGGCACCACAGCCGAGATCGAGAAGGGTTACGCCTCGAGACTCGAGCACATCGAGCCACGCCCGCTTCTCCGCCGAGAGGCCCTCCTCTTCCGAAAGTCCTCGGTGCAAGCCCGTAACGAGAAAGACCCGCCCCCACGCCCCCACGTCCGTCAGCGCAAAACGGGCATTCGCACTCAACCCCTGCGAGAAGACGATCAGCCAGTCCGCGGACGCCCCAGGCGGCGCCCCGGCCGAGAGAGACCCCGTCGAAGCGAAGCGCGCAGGCTGGTCACAATAACCTGCCGCCAGCTCGGCGAGGTGTCGGGCGTGCCCCTCCGAGGTCCCGACGCCAGTCGTGACGACACAACGCGGCAGACTTTCACCTCCTGCCATGAGCGAGGGGAAGCGTTCCGGCAATCCGGCAAGGATCTCCGGCGTCGCCGCCACGCGAGAGGCAAGCAGCGCACGCCCTTTGCCCGCCGTATCGCGAACCGCAGCGGGCCCCGGCGACTCAGTCGAGGGCATCGATCGCGTCCGCCAGATCTCGATCATCAAAACGGACCGCCACCGCGCCCTGTCCGCGCGCACGGAGTGAGACCAACGCCCGAGTCAGAGCCGCACGTCCGTGAGACCGAGGGAAGGGAAGGCGGTCGAGGAGCTGCATTCGCACGGTCGCCTCGACCTCGTCGATGCCCCCTTCGTCTCCGAGCGAGAGCAAGATCGACTCTCGCTCTTGGTCTCGGTCATACAACACGCTCAGGCGGAACCATTCACCCTCGGGCTCCGAAGACGACTGGGGGAGCCCAATCGGGAGAAAATACGAAGCGGTCACCACACTCCGATCATCTCCGGGAAGCGCGACCGGCTCGAAGACACGAACGCGCGCGGGCGGCGTCGCTCCCTCCAATCGCATGGAACGCTCCAGGACATGTCCCGAGTCGTGCTTCGCGTTGAGGTAATCCAGATTGAAGGGAGAGACCGGGCCCTGGACGGGCTCGACCGCGATCACTTCGAGCTTCTCCGCGGCGAGCGCGCTCGTAACGGCATCGGCCTTCTCGGGATTATTCGTCAGAAGTTGGATCGGGGCACGAATCCCGAGCAGACGACTCATCGGCGCGACGAGGTCGTAGCGACGCATGTCCGCCGGAAGCCCCATCGAAGCGTAGGCCTCGAAGGTCGTGATCCGATTCCCGCTGGCCTGGACCATCATCCGGTCGCGGGCCTTGGCCGTGAGCCCGGCCCCTCGACCTTCCTGCAGCAGATAGAACACGACTCCGCGGCCCTCTCGCGCCATCGTCGCCAGAGCCGCCGCCAACTGCTCAGCACAGTCGCAGTCGAGGCCCATCAGACACTCGCTGGTCAGACACGACGAATGCACTCGTGTGAGCAGGGGCCGAGCCTGGTCGAGTTCGCCGCAGGAGATCGCCATCGCCGTGGTTTCGTTCGCGAGGTCCCGGAAAAAATGGACGTCGAAGATCCCCTGCGCATTCGCAACTCGATGCTCACCCAGGCGCAACGTGGACTTCCGAATCTCGAATCCGCCCGGGTCCTGGCTCATGAGTCTTCGCTCTCCGCGGGATCTTGCTTCCGCTCGCGCATGGCGGAAAAATAGGCGATCAGCGCGTCCAGGTCGGCTTCCGTCAGGCCTGGATGGGGAGGCATGCTGGTATAACGAAAGGACCGCGGATTGCGCACGTAGGCGCGAATCTGTTCGACGGGGCGATACTCGACGATGCTCCGGGGGACATTCAGGTCCGGCCCCACCTTCCCGCCTTGACCGTTGATCGAGTGACAACTCGCGCAGGACGCTTGAAAGAGTGCATACCCGGCCCAGCCCGAATGAGAGGACTCGAGTCCCACGGGCACGGTCCGCGGGAACGCCTGAGCGAAGGGCGCGACTTCGATCCGCACGAGCTGGTAGGGCCAGGGGATCTCATGTGGATTCCCTCTCTCCTGGCCCGTCCAAACCAGATAGAAAGGGGAAGGGTCCACCTGCCGACGGTCGATGCGACGAAAACGCGAGCCCCCACCTTCGGCTTCCAAAAGTTCTGGTTCACCGAAGGCTAAATAGCCTCCGGGCATCAAGAGGTCACGGCCCGAGGCCGGCCGCGTATATCCGTCGCGAGCGCGCAGGAGCAGCCCCTTCTCACGAAGCTCTCTCGCGCCGCCGCTCGCCTCGAAACCGCCTTCGAGCACACAACCGAGTGGGAATGCGACGTAGCGCATCCGGCGTCCGTGATAGGGGTCATCGACCTCGATCTCCGCTTCCTCGCAGAGGTCGCGCAGTTCGCTCAATGAGATTGCCCGCTCCCGCCCTTGCCCGTCGTCGAAAAGGAGCGTGTCCTCGAAGGACCACGCCGAGTGAGCTCCGAGCGTCATCACCCCGATGAAGAAGAAAACGAGCCACCACCCACGCCCGGTGCCGGCACTGCGCACCTGCGAGTATCGAACCAATCCAAGACAGTCCTGAGAGGGCGGGCATTCCATCCGCGCGCGAGCATACCGGATCGCCTCGACCACACGAGGCCTTGGCGTGGGTGACTCCGAGAGACCCCACCGCGGGCCGTAAACCATACTGACGAGCGCTCAATCGCCATGCTTGCGGAGCAACACACTGCCGACGGAATACCCCGCGCCGAAAGAGCAGAGCACCCCCTCGTCCCCCACCTCGAGATCCCCTCGATACTTGTGGAAGGCGATCACCGAGCCCGCGGAGCTTGTATTCGCGTATTCGTCGAGAATCACCGGCGCCTCATCGGGCTCGGGGTCACGACCAAGCAGGGTCTTCGCGATCAGCTTATTCATGCCCAGGTTGGCCTGATGGAGCCAGAATCGCTTGATCTTCTCCAACGAAAGACCCGTTTCGACCACGTGCGCTCGGATATGGCTCGCCACCAGGGGGCAGACGTCATGGAAGACCTGCCGCCCGTTCTGTCGAAAGACGAGTTCATGGGCGTGGCGCGGATCGGCCTCGCTGCGGTTGAGGAAGCCGGCGTCGTTACGAATATTATTCGAAAACCGAGTCAGGAGTCGAGTCCCGAGGACCCGCCACGCCTCGCCGGCCCGGGCATCTTCTTCCGCTTCGACCAGCACCGCGGTACAAGCGTCTCCGAAAATAAAATGAAATTCGCGCAGCTCGAAGTTGTTATGCCCGGAAGTGATCTCCGGGTTGAGGACGAGCGCGCATCGCGCGCTGCCGGAACGCACGGCGTCGACCGCATTCTGGAGCGCAAACGTCGCAGAGGAACAGGCGACATTCATGTCGTATGCGAATCCTCCCGCACCCAACGCCTCTTGGATTTCGATCGCAACCGCCGGATAAGCGCGCTGAAGATTCGAGCAGCCGACGATGATTGCATCGACCTCGGCACCCTCGCGTCCCGCCTGGGCGAGGGCCTCCTCAGCCGCCGGGATTGCCATCTCAGCCTGGATCGAGAGTTCGTCCTCGGCACGCGTCGACAAACGCGGGCGCAACCGCTCCGGATCCAGCACGCCCGACTTCTCGACCACGTAGCGGTGGCCCACACCGGAGGCCCTGAGGATGAACTTTTCCGACGGCATGTCCCGCTCTTCCAGCTCCCCGCGTCCGATCTCCGCGGCATGCTCGGCGTTCCAGCGTTCGGTCGCTCGGGATAGACTCTCGACCAGCTCGGCGTTGGTCACGGAATGCGGCGGCGTATAGAGGCCGGTCCCCGTGATCAAGACGTTAGACATGGAAGGCCTCCTCCGAGGTTCCGCGCTGATCGGGGTTCACTCACGGTTCAAGAGCGATGCGCTTCGTCGGCGCCGCCAACCCCATCCAGGGATGCGATCCGAACATGCGCCGTCGAGGCCCCAGCCGGGAATGCCGACATCAGGGTCCGCGTCTCGGCGCCGGGTTTCACGATCTCCACCCGCAAAGTGGGTCCTGCCTCGTTCACGCGAACGTCGCTCGTCGTTTCGAGCGCGGCGCGTTCGACCGACCGGCCTCCCAGGAGCGTGCCGTTGCGACTCCCGAGGTCTTCGATGAACCATTCGTCCTCCTCAGAGAAGATTCGGGCATGTTGGCGGGACACAAGGGGGTCGTAGAAGCGGACCCGACACTCGGTCCCTCGGCCCAGGAAGAACGGCTCCGTGAAGAGCGCTGCGTTTTCTTCGCCCTCCTCGTCCGACCAGCGGACGACGACCGCGCCTGCCCCGTCCTCGCCGCTGATCATCATCGTGGGCATCTCGGCCATCGCGTCTTCGACCTGCTTGCGCGCTGTCACATCCTGCTCGTCTCGCACGATCCCCCGACGTCCGATATCGAAGCGCCACGCCAGGAGGACGACCACGGGGAGAAAGGCGACGGCGGCCAAGATTCCAATACGCAGCGCCGACTCAGGAATGCCCAGGACGCCGGCAATGTCGACCCCCCCAGAAGAGATGCCCCATACCGCCACGATGTAGACGCCGGTCGTCCGAAAGACCCTGCGTCGATTCGCCTCGGCCAACCATGCTGTGATTCTGCTGGCCACTCAAAACCCCATCGCGGCCCGGGCTCCCCCTCTGGGGTCCCTACCGGGAGTCTCCAGTCTACCAAGCCGCGCGACTTGCCGGAACCCAGCAACTTTCGCCGGCGCGAGGCCCTCAGCCCGCGTTCAACTTCCGTGAGACGACCTACGACCTGCGATCCAGCGGGGTCCTCGCTCCGCTGAGACCGCCGAAGAGCGCGGTCACGGCGAAAGTCGCCAGTCCCAAACCGATGACATCGAGCAGCGGGGGGGCAAAGGGCAATTCGAAGGCATAGACGACGAGAAGACCCGAAGCGATGATGGCGAGCCCCCCGCCGACGCCCGCCGCCAGCGCCGCGAGCACGATCGCCTCGGTCGCCACGATCCGCCGCAGCAGCCGGCGCGAGGCACCGAGCACACGCAAGAGCCGCGCCTCCTCCACTCGCTCACTCCGCGCCGCCATCGAGGCCGCGATCAGGATCGCGATCCCCGTCGCGAGGGTGAAGAGAGAGAGGATCCGAATGGCGATGCCGATCTGCTCGAGCATCGTATCGAGGGAGCTCAGGATCAGGGTCGCGTCCAGAGCCGACACGTTCGGGTAGCGCCCGACGAGATCTCGTTGCATCTCGGCGCGGGCGGGTTCCGATCCGAGATGAGCCAGCAGGACCGTGCTCTGGGGCGCGTCCTCGAGCGCCACGGGCGGAAACACGACGAAGAAGTTGGTCGCCATGCGGCCCCAGTCGACCTGACGCAGGTTCGCCACGGTCGTCTCGACCTCGACCCCCTGGATACGCCAACGCAGGCGATCCCCGACTCCGACTCCGAGCGAGTTCGCCAGGTCGCGCTCGAGGGAGACCGGGTAGCTCGGATCGGTCCCCTTTACCTCGCCCGGCTGCCACCATCGCCCCGCAACGAGCTCCTCGCTGTCCCGCAGCGTGTCGGCGTAGGTCAGCCGATATTCGCGCTGTAATCCCCAACGGAGTTCTCGTGAAAGATCCTCCTCGCCGAGGTATTCGGCTCTTGAACGCTCCTTGACCGCCGCAAGCCGGGCCGAGACCAGCGGCGCCTGATCCGTGATCCCTGCACCATGCTCGGCGAGGAGTCCCTCGACGCCCTCGATCTGATCACGCTGGACGTCGAAGAGCACAAAATTCGGTCGGTCGGGACGCGTGTCGACCGCCATCTGTTCCAACACGTTGCGCTGCACCGCGTGGACCGTCGCGACCACGAAGAGCGCGAAGCCGATCGCGATCGTGGTCGGCAAGGTGTGGTTGCGCGGCCGGAACAAATTGGCGATTCCCTGGCGCGCCCAATACGAGAAGCGCCTCGGCGGATGGCGCCGCAGGAGTCGGGTCACCGCGAACGCCGCGAGGCCGAGAAGCGCGACCGTCGCCCCCAGGCCGAGCGCAAACGCGCCCCCGACCCGCCAGCTCCCCGCCTGCCAGACCGACGCCAGCAGCAGACTGATCGCGACCGCGATGCTCACGACCACACGCCCGCGCGCCGCGTCCGGAGCCCCGGAGTCGAAATCCCGCCTGAGCGCTCGAAGCGGCGCCACCCGCGCCAGGTCGAGAACCGGCCCCAGGGCACACAACACGGTGGCCCAGACGCTGAGCGCCAAACCGGTTCCCATCGCCGCGGGCCCGACCCCGACCTTCACCTCCACCGGCAGCAGTTCACCGAAGAGGCTTGGCAACGAACCGACCAGGGGCAGACAGAGCAGCACCCCCAACGCCCCCGCGGCGAGCCCGAGACAGATCGCCAACCCGCTGTAGAGCGCGACGACGTCCGACGGCGAAGCCCCGATCGAGCGCAGCATCGCGACCCCGTCGAGCTTCTCCCGGATGAAGACCCGCACCCCCGCCGCCACGCCAATGCTGCCGAGTACCAGCGCGGCGAGCCCGACCAGGCCGAGGTAACGCGTGAGCGTGCCGAAGGCCTCCGAGAGGTCCTCCTGATAACCCGCGACCGTCTGGACGCGGACGCGGGACTCCTCGAGCAATGCCTCGTGCCGCTCCACCCACGGCGCAGCGAACTCGCCCGGAAGCTGCCAGTAGAGGAGGTGCGACACCAGGCTGCCCTCGACCACCAACCCGGTCCGCGCCAAGTCGCCGGCGAGCATGAAGACGCGCGGCGCCACCTCAGCCTGCAAGCCGAAGCTGCCGGGAGCCTTCTTCACGGCGGCGGCGATCTCGAACGACTCGCTCCCCAGCTGCAGCCGATCTCCGACGGCGATATCGAGTTGGAGCAGCAGCGTCGTATCGACGAAAACGCGCCCCGTCCCCTCCGCGAACTCATGCCAGCGATCGGCCGGCTCCGTCCAGACCGCTCCGTAGATCGGGTAGACCCCATCGATCGCGACGAGATCGACCAGACGGCTGCGGCCCGAGCCCTCGGCCAGGGCCATCGACCCGAGGCGGGTGACTCGGGTCGGACGCTGCAGGGCGGCGCGATCGAGGGTATCGATCGCCGCGAGGACCTCCGAACCGAAGGGATCCCGGCTCTCGAGCCGCAGATCCGCCCCCAACAGCTCTTTCGAACGCAGATCAACCGCCTCGTTCACCGCCTCTCTCAGCGAGTGGAGACTCACGACCACGGCGATCCCGATCGCCATGCAGCTCCCGTAGAAGCCGAAGCGGCGGGCGGCCGATCGCAGCTCTCGCCGCAACATGGCGATCACGAACCGGGGCTTCACGCAGACGGCCTCCTCATCGCTGCGCTAGCCGGCTCGTTCGGGCGCGGCGGGGCTCGCAGAAAGGTCCTCCACCCGCTCGATACGCCCCGCCTCGAGGTGCACGATCCGATGCGCGCGACGACTCAAGGCCAAATCGTGCGTCACGATGACGAGCGTCGTGCCGCGCTGTTCATTCAACTCGAAGAGCAGGTCGACCACCTCCTCGCCCGTCGCCCGATCCAGGTTGCCTGTCGGCTCGTCGGCGAAGAGCACGTCGGGCTCGTTGGCGAAGGCCCGAGCGATGCCGACGCGCTGCTGCTCGCCACCGGAGAGCTGGGCCGGGTAGTGTCCGAGGCGCCCGGAGAGACCTACGCGGTCGAGCAGCCCCCGGGCCCGCCCCTCGGCCTCGCCCGAACCCAGGGCGCGATCGGAGCCGAGCAGCTCGTAGGGGACGAGCACGTTCTCGAGCGCAGTGAGCGTCGGGATCAAGTGGAAGCTCTGGAAGACGAAGCCGACCCGCTCCGCCCGCAGGCGTGCCCGCGCATCTTCGTCAAGGTTCGAGAGTGTCGCTCCTCCCAGCTCGACCTCCCCATCGCTGGGGCGGTCCAACCCAGCGAGCAAACCGAGCAGCGTCGTCTTGCCGCTGCCCGACGGGCCGAGGATCACGACGACCTCTCCCGAATGGATCTCGAGATCGACCCCGTCGAGCACGGTGAGGGTCGCGTCTTCCTGGGCGCCACCGCGCCGGTAGCGTTGTGTGAGATTGCGAGCGACGATCATGCGCGATGCGGAATCCGATTCGGATCGAGGGGGCGCGGGCGGCGCGCTCCAAACAATATCCCGTGGACTCGACCCGTGCATGGTGGCCGGGTGAGCTCGGTGTGATCCGCCTGATGGCCCTCCTCATGGTCAGCCTCTGGATCGGCTGCTCCGACGAACGCCCTCCCCAGACAACCACGCCCGCCGCCATCGGGGTCCTCGCCGTGGAGGAGCCGCGCACGCGACGAGACGCAGACGGGCCCGTCCCGACGATCGTCTTCCTCGGGACGAGCTTGACCGCCGGCTACGGCCTCGAAGAGAGCCAGGCGTTTCCTGCACTGATCCAGGAGCGAATCGACGCGGCGGGCCTCGAATACCGCGTAATCAACGCCGGGGTGAGCGGCGACACCTCCGCCGGTGGCCTTCGGCGACTCGACTGGCTGCTTCGGCTGCCCGTTTCGATCCTCGTCCTCGAACTCGGCGCGAACGACATGCTGAGGGGGCAGGGCGTCGAGCCGATGCGCGCGAATCTTTCCGCGATCCTCGACCAGACGAAGGCCACGCACCCGAACGTGCGCTTCGTCATCGCGGGTATGCGGGCCGCCCCCAATCTCGGCCGCGACTATACGGGGCGCTTCGACGCGGTCTTCCCCGACCTCGCGCGGCGCTATGACGCCGCGCTCATCCCCTTCCTGCTCGAGGACGTCGCCGCTCGGCGCCATCTGAACCAAGCGGACGGAATTCACCCGACCGCCGAGGGCCATGCGCTCATCGCGGGGCGTGTCTGGCAGGCCCTCGAGCCGATCCTTCGCTGAGCGGCTTGCGTCCTGCCCTGACGAGCGGTTGGGCCTAGCGATTCGGCTCGATCACGACCTTACCGACCGCTTTGCGGTCGAGCAGATCTCGAAGCGCCTGGGGCGCCTCCTCCAGCGGATAGGACGCGGAGACGTAAGGATGCAACTCCCCCGCCGCCA
>Ga0315332_10000334_pt1 | contig 20449 bp, 13 predicted proteins | sample M110034915metaG_FD_203455 | JGI IMG/M metagenome (GOLD analysis project Ga0315332, IMG submission 203455) | Ammonia-oxidizing marine archaeal communities from Monterey Bay, California, United States - M1 100m 34915 | ecosystem: Environmental > Aquatic > Marine > Intertidal zone | place: USA...
TAGAATTTTATGGCAAGATCATATTTACTTTGAAAATAATAAGAAATACCCTTTAAGTTCAAAGCGCTGAACATGTGTTTTTCTAATCCTTTTGATTTTGCAAATTCATAATAAATATTAGTGTAAATAATAGAGCTATCAGGATTGTTATACAAATAACCATTAATTATAAACTCTTTAATAGAATTAAGTCTATTGGTGTCGGCTTGATTTGTATTGTTCCATACATTCCATAGAGAGTCTTGTTTGGTTTGACTTGAGTAAGAATTTCCTAAGGATAGGATTAGAATAAGCAGAAGAACCTTGTACATAATTAAATATAGCAAAACCTTTTAATATGTTTAATGAAAATGGCTATCCAAATGCAGCACAGCTCCATAATATTGATTTTTTTTCTTAAGTTTAAGTAAACTATAAAATTAAATACATGCTACCCCTAAACTTAAATCAGCTGAAAGCTGTTTTGCTTTCTATGCTATTATTATTTTATTTTAATATTTTCTCTCAGCAATCTAGTGTCTGGGGTTCAGTAGATAATATTAAAGAGCTAAAAAGTTCCAAAAAATTTAATGACCTTGTAAATGTTCTCAATATTAATGCTGTTGAGCAAGCATTGCCAAGTTCTAAAAGAGATGACCTACTTAAAGTATATGAATTTAGTTGTAATTGTGATTTAGAGGATTTATATGTTGCAATGAATAAACTTTCTGGTGTTGAGGGGATAGAATATGCTCCAGTTTATGAAATATTACAATTACCGAACGATTATTATATATCATTTTCAAATCCTTATAATTTAGATTTGATCAATGCGGAGGAAGCATGGGATATCACTCATGGAGACCCTAATTTAGTAGCAGCTGTCTCAGATCAGAATTATTGGGCCGTCCCAGGCAATGTACATGAAGAATTATTAGGAAAAATTGTTCACTATGATCCTATGAATAATTCTTCACAAGGACATGGCACAGCAGTTGCTACTTTAGTTGCCGGTAACACTAATAATGGAATAGGTATGAGCAGTATTGGTTATGATATAAAATTAGGTTTATATAGAATGAACTATAATGAGGTTTTAGCTGCTTCTTATGATGGAGCAAAAGTAATTAATATGAGTTGGACAAGTGGTTGTTTATGGAACCCATATGTTGAAATAGCTTTAGAAGAGGTATATGACAATGGTACATTTATGATTGCAGCTGCTGGAAATGGGAGTACCTGTGGTGGACCTACAAATTTAGTATATCCAGCTGCATTTGATAAAGTTTTTGCAGTTACAAGTATTGGTCCAAATGATAATCATGAAAGGTATATTGGAAACCCTAATTCAACACATCAACACAATATTACTGTTGATTTAAGTGCTCCTGGTTATGACGTTCCAGTAACTGCTGCACCTGGATGGTATCTTTATTCTAGTGGAACTTCGTTTGCAAGTCCTCAGGTTGCAGGTACAGTTGGATTGATGCTCTCTGTTAATCCTTGTTTGACTAATGAAGAAATTGAATACATACTAAAACACACATCAGTGAATATAGATCCTTTAAATCCAGATTATGCTGGCTTAATTGGAGCGGGCAGGTTAAATGCTGGTGATGCTGTTGCTATGGCTGAAAATTATTTAAACAATAATGGGGGTCCTTGTGGTCAGGTAAGCTGCGATCCTAACCAAAGTGCAGATGCTGGATTATGTCAAACAGTTTTTGCTGGTTATACTGCTGATTATGCTACAGTACACCTTGATGGAATAACATCTGGTGGTAATGGAGTTACAATAAGTGATTGGACTGATGATAATGGAAATACTATTGGTTCAGGAAATTCAATTGATTTTGTTGCCAATGCCAATGGTGTTTCTTCAGGTGATTTTAGTGCAAATACTTACACATTAACTTATACGGACGAAAATGGTTGTTCTGTTTCCGATGAAGTTGAAGTTGTCGTTTACAATGTAGATTGTTCTCCAAATCCAAATAATAAAAAGATTTTAGTTTGTCATAATGGTAATACGCTTTGTATTTCTGAAAATGCTGTAGAAACTCATTTAAATAATCATGGAGATGATATGTTGGGTCCTTGTGGTGCTGGTTGTAATTCTGCTAAGAGCTCAGTATTAAAAATTTTAAATAACAGCTTAAACGTATTTCCTAATCCCAGCTATGATGTGTTTAATATTCAAGCTGCTAATGGCCAATTGATTAATAGAATAGAGATATACAATATATTAGGAGAAATGATCTATTCTAATAGTAATGAAAATCTATTTGTTGTAGATCTTTCGGAACATGTAAAAGGTGTTTATTTTGTGAAATCTTACGTTGGTAATGAAATGAAGAGTACCACGTTAATTCGTTTCTGATCGATTCTTTATTTTATACTTAATCGCTAGAAAAACATAGCTGATCAAAGATCCAAACATAGCTAAGCACATGTCTTTCTGTGCATCCCATATGTCTCCTTGTTGACCATTGTAGCTATCTGCCAATCCATCAGATAGAAATATAGATAAGTTCCATTCAAATAATTCATAGATCATGCTAAATGTTTGAATACCTAAAAAGGTAAGCAAAAGAACATGCTTATAAACTAATTGTGTTTTGTGTTTAAAATAATCTGCTATAGCAGGGAATAATAATAGCCCAAAAGAGAAGTGTACCATTCTGTCGTAATGATTTCTTTCCCAACCAAAGTAGGCATTCATGTCCCATGAAAAATAATCGATACACCATTCATTATAGGGTACATAAGAATATAACCAGCAGGATCCAATGGCATGTAGTACTCCGAAGATTAACAATCCATAAAACCCAGCTTTACTCAATTTCTTTTTGACGATATCCCATAAAAAAATGAGAATGATCAGTAAACTGCCAACATTGTTTAAATAAACCTCTTTGTTTTCGTAAATTGAAATATTGATCATTATTAGGCAGAAAATAAGATAGGAAAGGGTAGCTGTTATTCTGTATTTGGCGGTCATGATTTTTATTTTTTGTTCATATGTATAATTGAACAAACTATCATGGGTACACAATAAATATTATTTTAACATTTATTAAGATATAAATATGAAGCTTAGAAAATTAGGAAACTCCAACATAGAATTGTCCCCATTAGGCCTTGGATGCTGGCAATTCAGTAAAAATACGGGCTTTGCAGGCAAATTCTGGCCTACTTTAAGTGAGGCGGATGTGAATGAGATCGTTAAGGTAAGCCATGAAGGCGGAATTAATTGGTTTGATACAGCAGAATTATATGGATGGGGTAAATCTGAGGAAGCACTGTCATTGGCATTAAATAATAATAACCTAAAGGGTAATGATGCCATAGTAGCAACTAAATGGTGGCCTGCTTTTAGAACCGCAGGATCAATTAAAAAGACCATAGAAGATCGTTTAATGTACTTAGATGATTACCCTATTTCACTTCATCAGGTACACATGCCATTAGGATTATCCAGTGTGGAAAAGGAAATGAATGCCATGGCCGATTTGGTGGAAGCAGGTAAAATTAAACACATTGGAGTAAGTAACTTCTCTAAAAATAAGATGTTAAGGGCATATGAAGCATTGGATAAAAGGGGGTTGAAGCTATCTTCTAATCAAATGGAATATAGTTTACTACATAGAAATATAGAATCCAATGGTGTAATGGCTGCTGCAAAAGAGCTTGGAGTTTCTATTATTGCTTATTCACCCTTAGCTCAGGGCTTGGTAAGTGGAAAATTTCATGCAGATCCTTCATTGATCAAAAGCAGGACTGGTTGGAGGAAATACCGTAAACAATTTTCTAGAGCAGGGATGTCTAATTCCCTACCTGTTATTAATGAGCTAAAGAAGATATCCAATAACTATCAGGTTAGCCCTTCACAAGTGGCATTGAGCTGGCTCATTCATTTTCATGGCGACACTGTGCTAGCCATTCCAGGGGCAACAAAAGTTAAGCATGCTATAGATAATGCTGTAGCTATGAAATTTAATCTCAATGAAGCTGAGCTAGATGTATTGGATTTAGTCTCTAGAAAGTTCATGTAATTTTTTTTTTTCTAATTGATTAGGTGACCTTTTTGTATTTTTCCCATTAAGGATATAAATACAAATTATGGAAGACCAAAAAATCGTCAAATTAATACAGCTTGGAAAACAAGATAAAGCATTTTTGAAGCTTTATAAAAGCTACCCTAAGGTGCATAAATTAATTATATCTAAAGGGGGTAGTAATGAAGATGCAAAAGATATTTTTCAGGAGGCGTTGATCATTTTTTACGAAAAAGCACGTCAAAAGGATTTTCAGCTTACAGCTGCCATTAGTACCTACTTATACAGTGTATGTAGGTTTTTATGGAAAGATCAGCTGGTTAAGAAGAAAGGAAATCCAACAGCTGAATTTTCTTCGAATCTATCATCTGCTGATGAGACCGAACTACAAGAGGTCCTTAAGAAAGAAGAGCAGTTCATTAAAATGGAAACTGTATTGAATCAAATAGGAGAGAAGTGCCTTGAATTGCTACAGCTATTTTATTACAAAGGTTTAAGGATGAAAGAAATTGCATCCAAGCTGGGATTGAAATCGGAGAAGATCGCAAAAAATCAAAAGTACAAATGCTTGGAGAGAGCCAAGCAGAAGGTCCAGTCCATCTAACATTATTATTTATATCCTTAAAAAATTAGTCATGAGAAACGAATTAGAAAAAATAGAATTAATTGAAAAATACCTTAGAAATGAACTTTCTAAAGAAGAAAAGCTTGCTTTTGAGCAAAGAATGGAAACAGACAAAGATTTCTTTAAAGAAGTAGAGCTTCAGAAAGACCTTGTTAAAGCCATAGAGCGATTAGGTGTAAAGAATGCTATTAATAAAGCATACAGGAAATACAAGCTAGGAAAAGCAGGCTTTAATTTTGGCATTGGAAGCTTAATCATTGTAGGTATTGTATCTGCATTTATTTGGTACAATAACCTGAATACTAATAATGAAGAGATTTCTAAAGAACAAGAACTCCTACAGCTTAATGAAGAAGGTGAAAACTTTTGGGCTGATGCTGATAGGAATTTACCATCACAAAAGTTTATACTTGATGGGGATAACGATACTGTAATAGAAACCAATGGAGGAATGGTCATGTATGTTCCAGCCAATTGTTTTGTTGATGAGAAAGGTAACCCAATAAAAGGAGAGGTAGAATTTGAAGTGAAAGAGGCCTTAAATACAGCAGAGATCATAAAAGCAGGTTTAGAAAGTAAGTCGGGAGATCGTTTATTGGAAAGTGCAGGTATGTTTTATGTAAATGCAAGAAAAAACGGTAAAACTATTCATGTAGATCCTGAAAATGGTATTTATACTGAAATACCAGCAGATGAGATCAAACCAGGCATGCAGCTGTTCGAAGGTGAACGAAAGAAAGACGGTTCCATAGACTGGGTCAATCCAAGAGCTTTGGATGATTTTCTGATTCCAGTAGATATTTATTCTTTAAATTTTTATCCGCCTGGCTATGAAAACACTTTAGATGAGCTCTGTTATGACGTAAGAGATAAATCATTTACCGATAGCCTGTATTATTCATTTTCTCATCTATATTCATTAAATAATGAACCAATTCAAATTGTGGATGCTGAAGTTAATTTTGAAAGTGATTCAGTAGCTTATATTTCTGAATATGATGCAATTATTGATTCTTCCAGATTGTATATCAATCCTGCAAAAATTAAATCGATTTGGTCTAAAGAATTCAATAACACTTTACTTGCTACCAGAGAATTTGAAAAAAGATTAAAAGTGATTTTTGGAACATGTAATGGACTTATACTTGATCTTTACATTAATAACCTAGATAAAAATATGTATGAGATTGATGCTATAGCTGCAACTATGTGTTTTAGAGAAAACAGAAAGTCGTTTTTAGATTTTGCCGCTCTAAAGGAAGGAAAGGTAAAAATAGATGAATCTCGATCTCGAATGCTCAGGGAGCATTATCAACAAAAACAGTTAATGGTAATTGAGGCAGCTAGATCAGCATGGAATAAGTATAACGAAGAAAACCAACGATTGAATGATATAGCAATTAATAAAAGAAATGAGCATTGGTCAAATGAATATGCACGACTAGGTGAAAACCTAATTCAAGAGCTTGAAATTAATCTAGATGAGGCTTATAGACAGCTCGGTAAGGAAAGGCCAAGAAGAGTTATAATTCCACCTGCTAGATATAGTGTTGTGGTAACTAACAATGGCTGGAAAAATGTAGATGCTTATGTGGTGGAAAGTACTATTAATAGAACAACATTAGATTATACAGATCCCGATACTGGAAAAAAAGCAGTCATCAAATACGAAGCTTTATCAGTTTCAATATTAGAAAGGAAAAAATACGATAGACTTTATATCTATATTCTCCCAGACAAGCTTAATAGCTTTATGCGTTTAAACGAAAAGGATAGTGTTTTTACTGAAAATCTAAATGAGCTCATGGATTACTCTTTGATCTGCTTAGCTTATATTGATGATAAACCCTATTATTTTGAAAAAAAGAGTATAGAAGCAACAAATTACTATGATCTTCAATTAGATGAAATCTCGGATGATAAGCTGAATAAAAAACTTGGAAAATTCGATAGCAATAAAAAAGATGATCTGTTTACTGAGTTAGCATATATTCGATTTGAAATAGATGAAGAAAAAAGAATGACTAAGATTGAGAATAAGGCTAAATTAAGAAGAAAGATTAGACCAGTAATTTTCCCATGTTTATATTATTCTAAAGAGTATGAATATTCAGAGGATATCATTAAAGAAGCAGAATGGTAGAATAATCAGTTGTCAGTTAATTTTTAAACCCTGTATTTGCAGGGTTTTTTATTTATTTGGATGGTATTTTAGCTGTAATCCATATAGAAAATTACGTAGGAACTGATCTTTGCATAATCGATATTGGCTTTGGGTAGGTTTTCTGAAAAAAGCACTAAGCTCATGCTTGCTAACTCGCATGTCTGCTAGCTGAAGAATTTCAATAATGTCTTCAGCCTTCAGGTTAAGTGCTATCTTAAGTTTTCTAAAGATGATATTGTTATTTAGGCTTTTTTCTGGGATAGGTTGTTCGCCATCTCTTTTGCCACGTTTTTCTATAATGAATCCAGTAAGGAAAATAGCTAAATATTTATCGTATAGCTTTTCGTTTTCAGGATCATCATCTTTCTTTAACCAATTGCTGAGCTGAGATCTTGTAATAGTATGGTCAGCTAGCTCAAAGATCTCCATCATTTTTGAGTCACTAAAATCAAAAGTGTAACGGATCCTTCTTAAGACATCATTGTTATTCATTATTTAAAAGTTAATTTTTCTTATCCATAGGAGCATAGTCAAACACTACATTGTTAATTTGATTAAATTTATTAATGGACCTTTCTATAATAGGTTCAATTTTCTCTTTAAACGCCCATGAACCAGCCCATCCTTCCTGATGAGCATCTAATAGCACATAAGCTGTTTTATTATGGATCTTGAAATAGGTAACTTTTGAGAAAACGTCATTGCCAAAAGGAGAAATAGAAGCTGCTGCAGCATTGGCACAGGCTTTAATTACAGCAGAAGTGTCATTAGTAAATGGGATGCTGATATTTTTTTGAATAAAAGCCATGTCCCATAAAGGATTCCCCAGCTCTTTATTGTTTAAAAATGCATTCATTGAGCTATCGTATTTTTCCAAATTGTAAGGTATATAAATGTTGAAATGGGTAGAATCTTCATTTGAATAAAACAGGATCTTATTTCCTTTTTCATCATAAGAATATTCTGCTACAATATCCCATCCACCATCCATTAATGCCAACTCAGTTGAATGGGTAGTAACTAACTCATTGTCTACAACAATAAAATTTGTAGCATATGAATATTCGTATCCAATGTCAGATTGAAACACATGTCCGTTGCTGAATTCTAAACCTGCACCTTCAAACCCATATTCATATATTTTTGAATTAGGGTTATAAAAGTAATAATCCCTTCCTTCTGATTTTGTATATAGGGTTTGATGCAAAGAGAAATCTGAATTCCCATCATTATTATAATCTGAAATTTCTAACTGAAAAATAGGGCCATCCCAATAAATTTCGCAGGACGTTGTTATGTCTTGTATTAGTTGATCATTACCTTTTGAGTAAACCATAAGATCAGTGATTAAGTTGTCTGTTTTTTTGACCTTAAAATAATGATCTTTGGTGTTGGATTTTTGTAAAAACAGTGTATCATTTCCTGTTTTATTAAGTTTTATTTTATGCATTTTATTGGTTCTAAGGTCATTCCAAACTCCAACTATTTTTTCATTATTAGTATTGTAATTTTTAAATATTAAACTAGCTATGGTGTCATTTTTTTTATTGAACTCAAATAAACTTAATCGATTGTCATTATTATCTCCTTTTAACAAGATAGGTGTATCGTATTTATCGTACTTGTAAACAGCTTTGTTGTCATCAATCAAAAATTCAACTTGACTTTTGCCAACATGTCCAGTATAATTATTTTGACATGAAATAGATGCGCAGTAAAAACAATTAAATAGAATAATGAAATAAAGCTTTCTCATTGGAAATTATATTTCAAATATAATGCCAATTGACTAAAGATTAGCTGAGTGTAATTAAATTATAGTTAGGTGTTTTGTTTTGTGTATGAAATTCTATTGTAAATCGCTTAATATTTGTCTTTAATCGAAATAACCCATATATTTGGAATGATTATAAATTAAGTCTATTGAGAGATTTAAGTCATTATATTTTATTATCTAAGCAATTATCGAAATCTTTTAAGTTTCTAGAGCTTAATACCTGGTTTATCATTTGCTTTAGTGTTTTCATGTCCAACATGCTTGTTTTAAAATACACTGACCTAGCAGTTGTAGATGCTATAGAATTATCAGAATCTGAAAGTGAAGAAATCGAAGAGACAGAATTTGATGAGTTTTTACAAGTTTCAGATATTGAAATAAATACCATTAAAAAAAATAAATATTTATACAGCAAATCAAATCTAATTATCATCCGATATTTTATGGATGTTTTCACTCCACCTCCGGAGTTCCCTACATGTTAACTTAAAGATTACCCCCTTCTTTTATTAATTATTTTCAGGTATTCCCTGTTTATTAAATTAAAATAACATGTCTAAAAAAAATAAATTTATTGATTTTTCAAATTTTAAAGGAGATTTATTTGGTGGAATTACTGCTGGAATAGTAGCTCTGCCATTAGCTTTAGCATTTGGAGTAGCTTCTGGCTTAGGTCCAAGTGCTGGTTTATATGGTGCCATATTTATATCATTTTTTGCTGCATTATTTGGTGGAACCCCCACTCAGATCTCTGGACCTACAGCACCAATGACAGCTGTTACTGTGGTTGTGGTATCAACAGTTGTGGTTATGTACAATGGTGTTGTTGCTGATGCATTACCTATTATTTTAACTATTTTTCTTCTAGCTGGCTTGTTTCAGATCCTTTTAGGAATTATAGGGGTTGGTGTTTATATTAAATTTATTCCTTCACCTGTTGTCTCTGGGTTTATGACAGCCATTGGAGTAATAATTTTAATTACCCAGATTAATCCTGCATTGGGCTATTATTCCAAAGAAGATGATGAATATGTTGAATCATTTAAACCTCAAGCAGAAGAGAAGCTATTAGAGAAAATTATAATAAATGAAGCTGAAGAAGGAATGCTTGTTTTAGAAGATTTTAAAGAAACAATATTGAGATCTGAAAAATTTACTGAAGCTGATATTTTAAAAGAGTCCACTACATTAGCTTCACAAAATTCATCAGGAGTAATAGGGACATTAAAAGTGATGCCTAGAGCTCTTAAAAATATTGATTGGCTAGAGTTTATTTTAGTACTTATTACTATTGCCATTATTTATTTAGGTAAAAGATTTGTGAAGTCAATTCCTGCTGCATTGTTGTCACTTGTTATTGTGTCCTGTGGTGCTTATTTTCTAGAGTTTGATTATAGGCCTATCCAAAGAATTCCTGAGGGATTACCAGAATTTCATTTTGATATTTTTACTTCTATGGATTTTGGTGTGCTATCTATGTTTATTGTTTCTGCTTTATCCCTATCTATGTTGGGAGCAATTGACTCATTGTTAACTTCTGTTGTTGCTGATAATTTAACCAATACAAAACATGATTCCAATAAGGAATTAGTAGGGCAGGGAATAGGTAATTCCATAGCAGCTTTTTTTGGAGGAATACCTGGTGCTGGCGCAACAATTAGAACAGTTGTGAATATTAATTCAGGAGGTAAAAGTAAAATATCTGGTATGATTGCTGGACTTTTATTATTTGTTATTTTATTGGCTTTAGCTCCAGTTGCATCTGAAATTCCTGCTGCAGTATTAGCTGGTATATTAATCACTGTAGGAATTGATGTAATGGATTATAAAGGATTAAGGTCAATACCTAAAATGCCTAAAGGAGAGGTGTTTGTAATGTTTGTTGTATTAATTCTTTCTGTTTTTTGGAATTTGTTATTTGCAGTTGGTATTGGATTAGTGTTGGCCACATTTATGTTTATGAAAAAAATGTCTGACCTAGGTAAGGACAAAACTGCATTTGCTAATCTTAATGAATTTAAAGGAGAATTAGATAAAAAATATGAGAAATCCATTCCAGATAATGTTGCCAAGCAGATCTATATTGAGAAATTATATGGTCCATTGTTCTTCGGATTTGTGAGCCAGGTGAGTGAAAAGGTAGATGATATTGATGACATTAAGACCATTGTGATAAGATTTGAAAATGTGCCTTATATAGATCAGACTGGTGTAAATGAGTTAGAAAAGCTGATTGATATGATGAATGAAATTAATTGTGAAGTCTTATTTGTAGGTCTTCAGGATGAACCGAAAAAGCATTTAGCTAAAGCTGGAATTATATCTGGAAAATTACCAGAATTTAAGGTTTTTGATAATTTTAATGCTTGTGGAAGTTATATGAAACGAACACTTACTGATTCGAAAGGGGATATCAAGTAATTTATATTGTTAATTAATAATGGAAATTCCATCTGTTTTACAATTAAATGCTTGGCTGGATATACCCATAAAATCTAATATGGTAGGAACAAGGTCTGCCTGAGTACTTGAGCAGCTTTCAGAAAACGAAAGGGTAGTGTGCTGTGCATAGAAAATGGTATTGATAATGTGTTCGTTATCTTGTCCACCTCCATGTCCTGTTCCATCGCCACCATGATCAGAAACAATAAATATCATCCAATCTTCTCCATTAGATCGTTTGTTTTCAATTATTGAAAAAAGTTGCTGAACATATAAGTCTGTTTGATTAAGACTTTGAACATATTCAGCTACATTAGAGCTGTATCCATATCCATGGCCAGCTGCATCAGGATCATCGAAATGTAGGAATAATACATCAGGGTCTATTGGATTCTGATTGACTAGTGCATCTTCTGCCAGCTGATAAACCTCAGCATCGTTAATACTTGTTTCAGGTGCGTGATCTGCATATGAATGCGCTAAATAATCATTGATAGGTGTCCAGTTAACAATGGATGCAGTGTTTATGCTATTATCTGCATATTCAATGTAGGAGAAAAAATGAGGGAAATCATCCAGCTGGTTGTCATTGAAGTTATTATTGGTAACCTGATGCTTACACCAATGTACTCCAGTGACTAAGCTAGACCAATTAGGTCCACTCATTGTATAATCTTCTACTACATGACTGTTGTTATAGAACACATTATTTTGTTGCGAAAGCTGATACATAAATGGAGTAATACTTTCTTGCATAGCATCGGACCTGAATCCGTCAATACCTATGACCAATACTTTTCTGTTAATCTTATTGGTGTCTATTGTAATAGAGTTGTCTGTACAGGAATTATTGTCCAATGAATTAGAGCAGCTAGTTGTTGTTTTTCTGCAGGAATGAATGCCTGTTGTTACAATTAAAAGGACTAATAAATAATATGTAAGCTTTTTCATCTGTTTATATTTTAATTCCAATAATTAATATATCATCGATTTGGTCAAAAGAGCCTCTCCAGACATCCATGGTTTGTTCAAGTTTTACTTTTTGATCATTCATAGAAAGAATAGAAAATTCAGTTATTTTTTCTCTGAATTGTTTAGACATGAATTTTTTCCCTTTTAAGCCACCGAATTGATCGGGGTATCCATCAGAAAAAAGGTAGATCAGGTCACCTTTTTGTAAATCTATTTCTTTGTTAGAGAAATTTTGTTCTCCAGGAATGAACGAACCAACTGCAAATTTATCTCCATTATGTTGAGTTAAGCTGCCGTTTCTTATTAAGTAAATAGGGTTTTTTGCCCCTGAGAAATTAAGTTTCATGTTTTTAAGATCAAATGAACATAAAGAAAGATCCATTCCATCTCTTACATTTTCCTTACTAGTTGCTTTGTTCAAGCTTTTATGAACTGAATTATTTAGCTCATCCAGTATTTCCCCAGTATTTGTAAATTGCTTTTCTTCTATTGCAGCATTTAATCCATTAGCCCCAATAAAACTCATGAAAGCTCCTGGAACCCCATGTCCGGTACAATCCACAGCAGCTATTAAATTAAGATCGTTGTGTTTTTTTGCCCAATAAAAATCTCCAGAAACAATGTCTTTTGGTCTATAAAGAATAAATGATTCAGGAAATAATTCTTTGATGAGTTCATTTTGTGGTAATATGGAATCCTGTAGTCTTTTTGCGTAATTGATGCTATCAATGATCTCTTTATTTTTTTCTTCAACAAGCAATCTGTTTTTTTCTGATTCTATGTGTTTTTCTGCTAGTTCTTTGGTTCTTGTTTTAACTGTTTTTTCTAATTCAATCTGTCTAGATTTTAGCTGCCGGGTCCTTAGTTTAAATACAAAGTATATGATAAGAAAAAGGATAGAAATACAAAGCGAAATGAACCACCAGGTGATCCAGAAGGGAGGTGTAATAGTGAAAGTAAAAGAAATTGGATTACACCAAACACCATCTGAATTGGCTGCTTTAACTTCGAAAGTGTATGTTCCAGGAGCTAATCTTGAATACTCAATAGATCTTTGTTTAGAATAGATCCATTCATTTTCCAACCCTTTAAGTCGGTAAGCATATTCAATATTTCCTTCAGATGAAAAATGAATAGCAGAAAATTGAAATGAGATGTTATTTTGATCGTAAGTTAGGTTGTAATTATTTATTGATTTCTGATATTGATTTTTAAGTATCTCTATTTTTTCCCCAGAATTTTTATTGTTAAAACTGATGTTGTTAAAATAAACATTTGGTAAAGTAGTATCAGTAATAAAATCTGCGGGGTTCCACGAATAAATTACATTATTATAGGCCATAAAAAGTTCACCATTCTGGTTTTCATTTATTTTAGCAGCAGTAGACAGAAGATCAACATTTTTAAGTCCATGTTTTTTGTTGAATACATTGATCTTCCTGCTATTCTTATCGAATTGTATAAGGCCAAATGATGAAGTTGCCCATAGATTCCCTAAAACATCTATTTTAATCATAGTTGTTGAATTGCTGGGTAACCCATTTTCTTTATTAATACTATCTAATAATTGTCCAGATTTTGCATCAAAACAAAGCAGACCATTGCTCCATGTAGATACCCAGATACTATCTTTAATAATATCAAGACCCAATGCAGTGGTTTCATATTCACTACCAATAGTAGAGAACTTTAATGTTTTAGTATTTAGCTTTACAAGGCCTGCAGTATTAGTTGACATATAAAGAAATTGACCTTTTAATTTTAAAGCTGATATCACATTAGTTTGATCAGGATAATCAGATTCACCGTATTTAAAATATTTTAAACTATCTGAAAAAATACTTTTTTTAAGTAAACCATGGTTTAAATCAGAAATCCATATTTTTTTATTGTCTTGAACCACCAAATCCATACAGTAATTTTCTATTTCATTGATGAATTCACCAGTTTTGTTGTCAATATTATATTTTACTAAAAACTTATTATTACCATACCACAAAATTCTTTTTTCAAAGTCATAGTAAAAGGAACCCATTTCACCTCTTTTGTTATATAAGGATTTAGGCAGATTATTGATCTTATATTTAAAAGGAAATAAACTATCATTTTTTATTTGATATTCTAATAATCCATAATTACTTGTTAATAAATATGAGCTGTCTATTTGTATAACATTTATAAATGAAATATCTGTATAATCTTCTTTTGAGATTTCAAAAGTCTTTATTTTTTGGTGATTGTAATTGAGTCTGAATATCCCTCTATCTATAGAAGTTGCCCATAAACAATTATTTCCATCATAATGTATATCTGTGATATGGGGTTGTTGTTGGAAATTTTTAGAAGGATCTAAAATCACAACCATGTCTTGTAAGTTTACTTTTCTTTTTTTTGATAGATCATAGTTTATTAATATTTTACTATCCAATATCATAAATAATTCTCTTTTCTTAGAATAAGTCATTTTGTTTAATTCTAATTTATCTAAATACAGAGAATTATCCGTAAACCAGAAAACATATTCTTGCACTGATTCTAGGTAGAAATAAAAATTATTTAAATTGGAGACAAAGAGTAAAGTATCAGAGTTGTGTCGTGTGTAATTCTTTAATTTTTCTTTTTCATTGTTAAAATTAAATTCAATAAATTTTGACCCTTTTAGGTCAGGATTAAATTCAATAATTCCTTTTTCAAAAAACAATGTTGGTTTTTCTGAATCTTCTATAAACCTAAATGCGATGGTATCACTTAAATCAATATTTAAAACATCCTTGAACTCAATAGAATCAAGGGTAGTTGTTTTTAAATTATTTATAAAAAGTTTGTTGCATGCTGTGTATAATAAATGATCTGAATTAATTTGCTTAATATCAGCGATATTATTTGATATTTTATGATCATTACCTGATCTTAGATACTCAGGGAGTATTAATTCTCCAATGGAATCAGTAAGTTGGTTTAAAAATTCAATTTTGTAAGAGAATTTATCATTATAAATTTTTCCTGTTTGAAACCACATTAGATCATTCCCTTCTACAATTTTATAAATTACAATTCCTTTTAACTTATTGCCATTCCATTTTGTTTTAAAGCTATAACCATCGTAACATGTTATTCCGCCTTGAGTTCCAAACCATATATAGCCTTTACTATCTTCCATACAGTTCGTTACACTTTGACTTGGAAGCCCTTCTCTTTCGGTATAATTTTTAAAACGATAATTATTTTGCCCTGAGTAAGTTTGGGATAGAAGAATAAATAATATTGTAATGAGAAACCTGGAGCAGTTCATGCAACTAAAATAATAAATTTAGATTCAATATTAATTAAATTGTTTCAATGCGTCTTTAATATTTATAACGGGGAGTTTACAGCTATTATTTTGGCACACATAGATGGTGGTTTGTCCTTTGATCAGCTTATTTTCCAGTAACTCTAGAGTCCCTTCATTTTTACCACCTAAAAAGATAACATTGGGTAAATAATATTGATTGAATTCCTTTCTAATTTTTAAATAGTCTTCTCCAACTATGGCCACTTCAAATGGGTCTTTGATCATCCACATTAAAAGTAGATCCCAATTGGCATAATAAGGACCAGCAGATCTTGCTTTATCTTTAATATTGTTGATCATTTGAAGTGCTATTTCTAAGTATTCATTGTTGTATAAATACTTTCCAAGTTTGAAAAGATTTTTAGCCATTTCCGAATTAGATCCAGGTATTACATTGTCGGAAATCTCCATTTTTCTGGCAATTAAAGCAGGGTCTATGTCAGAAGTGTAAAAGAACATTTTACTCTTAGAATCATAGAAGTGTTCCAATACATAGCTATTAAGCTTATTGGCTTCATTTAGCCATTTTTCATCAAAAGTACTTTGGTACAATTCTATAAAAGCACTAATAGTAAAAGCATAATCGTCTAAAAAACCATTGATTGTCGATTTTCCATTTTTATAGTTCCTGTTCAATTTACCATCTTCCTCCATGCACTTATCAATTATAAAATGAGCATTTTTAAGAGCAGTAGCTAAATACTCCTCATCATCTAATACATTGTAAGCAATCACATAACCTTTCAGCATAAGTGCATTCCAGGATGTTAAGATCTTGTCGTCTAAACCAGGTCGAATTCTGTTCTTTCTAATTTTCAGTAGCTTCTTTTTAGCTTGTACGAGCTTAACATGAAGTGTTTTAGCAGATATATTGTGCTTAGCTGCAAATTCAGCATCATTCAAGGTGGTATATAGAATATTAGCACCTTCCCAATTTCCAGCTGATGTTACATTGTAATATTCCTGGATCAATGCTGCGTCTTCTCCAAGTAGCTGGTCGAGCTCTACTTTGTCCCAAACATAGAATTTTCCTTCAACACCTTCGCTGTCTGCGTCCAAAGAGGAGTAGAACCCACATTCATCGGAAGTCATTTCTCTTTCAATGAATTCAAGTGTTTCGGTAATGATGGTTTTATAATGCTTCTTTTTGGTAAATTGATACGCATTGGCATACAAACTCACCAGCTGTGCATTGTCATAAAGCATTTTCTCGAAATGAGGTACTTTCCAAATAGCATCTGTACTATACCTTGCAAAACCACCACCAATATGATCGTAAATTCCGCCTCTGGCCATTTTATCTAGCGTAGTAGTAAAAGCTTTTAGCGCTTCTTCATTATTAGATAAACAATGATAGTCGAGTAAAAACTGAATACCTATGGGTAATGGGAATTTTGGAGCCCCTTTAGTGCCACCATTTATAAAATCTATATTGGGTTGCCAATGATTGAAAATATCCTCTAGGTCGCTGATGTAGTGTTGAGTCGAATTGTTATTCAACTGTATATATTCTGTACTATTGATTCCTTTTGTGAGTGTATGCGCTTGTTCCTTGGCTTTTTCTGGCTCCTGATTGATAAATACATCGAGCTGTTTTAATAAATGGAGCCATTGTTTTTTATTAAAATAGGTGCCTCCGTAAACAGGTCTTCCATCTGGTAACGTAATACAATTTAAAGGCCATCCTCCTTGTCCTGTTATTAGCTGAACGGCATTCATGTAAACCTGATCTATGTCTGGTCTTTCTTCTCTGTCTACTTTAATGCAAATGAAATTGTCATTCATGTAAGCAGCGATCTCTTCGTCTTCAAAACTTTCGTGCTCCATAACATGACACCAGTGGCAAGCAGCATAGCCAATACTAACAATGATAGGTTTGTTTTCTGTGATTGCTTTATCCAATGCTTTCTTTCCCCATGGATACCAATTGACTGGATTGTGAGCGTGTTGAAGTAAATAAGGGCTGCTTTCTTTGATAAGCTCATTGGTGTATTTAAAATCCTTACTGGTCATATTAAAGTCATTTTCAGCTATTTGTTCACATGAGCAAATCGTGAATAAACAAATATAGAGAAAGGTATTAATTGAATTCATCGATAATTAAGTAGAAATCTAACTTTCTTTTAATATTAATTAATTATTAAATACTCTTTTTAATAATTATTATATAAATTAGACACGTTACTATTTTTGAGAATTTTTGAAGTATAAGTATGAAGCCTACTAATACGAAGAATCCTGAGTATTATCATAAGGTAGTTGATTGTCAGTATGCATGTCCTGCTCACACACCAGTGCCTGAATACATACGCTTAATTGCTGCTGAAAGATATACTGATGCCTACATGGTTAATTGGGAATCTAATGTTTTTCCTGGAATTTTAGGAAGAACATGTGATAGACCTTGTGAACCTGCATGTAGGAGAGTTAGGGTAGAAGAAGAACCTGTTGCTATTTGCCGATTGAAAAGGGTAGCAGCAGATAATAAAGGGGATGTAAAAAAACATATGCCCGAAGGTCCATTTAAACCAAATGGAAAAAAAATCGCTTTAATTGGTGGCGGCCCTGCTTCGTTAACTGTAGCTAGAGATTTGGCTCCTTTAGGTTATGAGATTCATTTATTTGATGAGCAAATTAAAGGTGGAGGAATGATGTTGAGTCAGATTCCTGCATTTAGATTACCTATTGAAGTTTTGGATGAAGAAGTTAATTACATTCTAGATTTAGGCATACACACCCATTTTAAAACTTATGTATCTAGTTTAAAGGAAGTTTTGTCTAAAGGATATGATGCTGTTTTTGTTGGTACTGGTGCTCCTAGAGGAAGAGACCTGAATATCCCTGGCAGAGAAGAAGCTGATGCAAACATACATATTGGAATTGAATGGCTATCCAGTGTTGCTTTCGAACACACTAATTCTATTGGTAAGAATGTGATTATATTAGGTGGTGGTAATACAGCTATGGATTGCTGTAGAACATCAAGAAGATTAGGTGGAGAGAATGTTAAGGTGACAGTTAGAAGTCCATTTAAAGACATGAAAGCATCTCCTTGGGAAAAAGAAGATGCCATGCATGAAGATATTCCAATACTTGATAATCATCGACCCAAAGAGTTTGTACATAAAAATGGAAAATTGGTGGGCATGTATTTTGAAAAGATGGAAGCTCATTACGATGATAATGGTAAAAGAACCCTTACTCCAACTGGTGAACCTGATGCTTATATAGAAGCAGATGATGTTTTAATAGCTATTGGACAGCTCAACACATTTCCTTGGATCGAAAGAGACATAGGTATGGAGTTTAATGATTGGGATATGCCAATAGTAGATGAAACCACTTTTCAGTCAACTATAAAAAATGTATTCTTTGGTGGAGATGCTGCTTTTGGGCCTGAAAATATTATAACTGCAGTTGCCCACGGTCATCAAGCAGCTGTTTCTATTGATCTTTTTTGTAATGCTAAAAATGTAAATGATCGATTAGCTCCTTTTACGAATTTGATCACTCAGAAAATGGGTATTCACGAATGGGCTTATGATAGTTATGTTCCTAGTGATCAGAGATATAAAGTGCCACATGCAGATAAAAGTAAAACACTTAGTAACATTAAAATGGAGGTTGAACTTGGTTTTGATGTAAAGACTGCATTTTCTGAAGCACAACGATGTTTTAATTGTGATGTTCAAACTGTTTTTACTGAAGATATTTGTATAGAATGTGACGCTTGTATGGATGTTTGCCCTACATCGTGCATTACATTTACAGATAATGGAGAAGAAGAGGATTTAAGAAAAAGATTATCGGCTCCATCTTTAAATACTGATCAAGACTTATTGGTTTCAGATAACCTAAAGACCGGTAGAGTAATGATAAAGGATGAAGATGTTTGCCTTCATTGTGGCTTATGTGCAGAAAGATGTCCCACTAGTGCATGGGATATGAAAAAATATCTATATAAAGTAACCAAAGCGGGGTAGAAGTTATTATGAGTAAGGTAAATGATTTTGTAGTAAGATTTTCAAATGTAAACGGAACAGGTTCTGCTAGTGCTAATCTACTGTTTGCTAGATCTATTTTTAGAATGGGGATTCCGGTATCTCCAAAAAATATATTTCCATCTAATATTCAAGGGCTTCCAACTTGGTATGAAGTGAGGATCAATGAGAATGGTTATTTAGGCAGAAGAGAAGGAGTTGACTTAACAGTTTGTGTAAATCCTGAAAGTATGGCGCAGGATGTAAAAGAAGTTCAATCTGGTGGTTATTTATTATATGATAGTACTAAACCTTTACATGACGAATTCATACGGGATGATATTAACTATATAGCCATTCCTTTAATGCAATTATCTGCAGCTGCTTTTACAGATCCAAGACAAAGACAACTATTCAAAAATATTATTTATGTAGGTGCATTAGCTGCTTTATTGGACATTGAATTCGATGTTATTGTAGCACTTTTAAATGAACAATTCTCAAATAAACAAAAATTGATCGATGCTAATATTCAAGCATTGAATATTGGCGTTGACTATGTAAAGCAAAATTTAAATCATCCATTGGATATTAGATTGGAGAGAAGAGATAATGTGGGAGACATGATCTTTATCGATGGCAATAAGGCATGTGGATTAGGTGCAATATATGCTGGAGCAACAGTATTAGCATGGTATCCAATAACACCCTCTACATCAGTTGCAGAAGCTTTTGAAAATTATGCTAAAAAATTAAGAATAGATCCTGAGACAGGAGCATCTAAATATGCTGTTGTCCAAGCAGAAGATGAGCTGGCTGCTATTGGAATGGTAATAGGTGCTAACTGGAATGGTTCCCGGTCTTTTACTTCTACAAGTGGACCAGGCCTTTCATTAATGAATGAATTTTTAGGATTAGCCTATTTTGCTGAAATTCCTGCTGTATTGATTGATGTTCAAAGAAGTGGGCCAAGTACTGGAATGCCTACACGTACTCAACAATCTGATGTATTAGCAGCTGCCTATGCCTCTCATGGAGATACTAAGCAAATACTTTTGTTTCCTTCAACTCCAACTGAATGTTTCGACTTGACAGCAATAAGTTTTGATCTAGCAGAC
>Ga0315332_10000336_pt1 | contig 20406 bp, 13 predicted proteins | sample M110034915metaG_FD_203455 | JGI IMG/M metagenome (GOLD analysis project Ga0315332, IMG submission 203455) | Ammonia-oxidizing marine archaeal communities from Monterey Bay, California, United States - M1 100m 34915 | ecosystem: Environmental > Aquatic > Marine > Intertidal zone | place: USA...
TCTCTTAGTTTATCCCAGTCATGTGGGTCGAGTTCGATCTCGATGTTCAGGACACGAGAGGCGTCAAACAGGGCGTCTGCGACCGCGTATGTCTCTTCCGCTTCTTCCGCGTAGATAGCTGGCGCAAAAGTGATACTGAAAACGAATGCGATTAGAGAAAAAACGGCAGGTTCAAACGTGCATGCGAGAGGGTTACGTAGTGGTTGCATCATTGAGGCATCAAATCGTGTGAGTTGTGATTGCCAACGGAGTGACACTTTAAGAGTGCAACGTTGGGTGACATGCGACGAGGGAGCGAAAAGAAACGCGACTTGGTGTTCTGTGATCCCCAACTGCGATGGGGTCGGGAGATGAAGGCCTTTTCGTGTGGTTAGCGTTCGATAATTGGATCAGCCAAGACCGTTCGCCACTAATGTAGTGCAGAAAGTGAGGTGTGTCCTGCGTTGGCTATGGGTTGTTGCAGAGTGTTACGAAGAAACGGCGTTTTGATAAAAGGCTGCGGTTTTGTCGGTACGTAGTGTTACACACGAAAGTAACGTGTAGGATCGCGGCATGGAGTTGGTTGGGAATTTTCCGGTGCATGCGAGGTGGCATCTTCATTGAAGGAAAATCACAAGCTCCCCAGATTCGGTTGCTTGGGGAGGTTTGGGTACGTGCCGGTTCAATGCAGGGTGCATGGCTTAGCAATTCACGCCACTTAACAATTCACGCCACTTTACGACGCACAGCTCTTAGCGAAGCAAGGAATTTGCAGTGTTGTTTACAGCGCTGTGTATTGGACGCCGCTTGATTCAGTGGAAAATCAATCTTGAACTGTGTGACGGCGGCGATTTGCAAATTACAGGGGGGGAGCATGCTGCAATGTTTCTGTCGAATTTCCACAGCAAAACCGTGGTTTTTTTTGAGCGGTGTGAGTTGTGCGATCTGCGGGTTGAGGGGCCATCGTTCAGGCGACAGCTAGCATCGAACGAGTTGGTTCGCCCGTGAACCCTGTGGGGGGGCGCGAGTGTTTTTATTGCAGATGCTGGTGAGATAGCTACTGCTTGCCGTCAGGGGAGCAGTTGGCACAGAGAGATGGTGGGAGCCTCGCAGGAAGCAAAAGACAAGGTGCGTTTAGACTGACGGTCGGACAGGTTCTGCCACGTGGTAGGGACTCGGCAGGCTTGTATTTTCAAGTCGATCGAGACCGTGACGCTGTTGCTGTGCATCTGTCCGAAGAAAGTGTTTGACTCATTCAGAAAGTCAAGGTGATGGCAACACTACCACCATGAAAAAGAGCATTGCCCTCATCGTCGCTGCCGGTGCCTGTAAAGAAGTTGGTCGCTTGAAGCTGGTCCGAAGCAACGGCAACTCGTTCCATGAGAAACAAGGTGTATCCGCCGCTGACGCTGAGGCAATTTGTCAGGGGGATTTCCATGCCAAGCTTGAATTCGCCCGCGAAGGCAGCAGTGTCAGCCGGCGAGTCGGCGCGTTGTCCCACGGTCCCGGTCAGAATTGAGGTCTGTTCAGCATCATTTCCAAAAAGGCCAACCTTGGCTGACCATGATAGCCAACGACAATCGAGTAGTGGCATGTCGGGAATGCTCGTAACTCCTACCTGTACTCCATACAAGTCGTTGTGCGTCGATGTGCGATAGGCTAACGGACTCGTGGGGGAATTCAGGTCGATACTTAGTTGCTCGTTGAATCCGATGTACCTGATGCCTGCAATATATTGAAATGGGCAGTAGGTGACGAACTGCCAGTTGGCTTCGATACCATACAGGTCAGATGTGTAATTGGCGTCAATGGAAGTGATGTCGTTTACAAAGACTGGAAGAGCGGCGTGGATTTCTGTGGTCCCGCCGGCAATGGTTGTCGTGTTAGCCACGATTGAGTCGATTCCCATGAACCGTAATTCGAATGAATTCTCGTTCCACTTGATGCGGCGGATCGATAGATCAAGACCGAGTTGCCAGTCAAAATCAAAGTCAGCTCGATTGATTTGACGAATCGGGTCGGTTGAATCGCTAACTAAAACGGCTGCACTTTGTGTGACGCGAGTAAACGCAAGAACGCCTGAGGTAGCCAGCCATTGAGGTTGGTAGCCTTCACAGTGGGTCAGGGCGTCACAAAACTGATTCGCAAATCTTGTTGAATTGCAGTCCTGGCATTGGCAATGCGACATGACTCCCGGCATTGAGTCGCTCCCGACGGAGAGGTCCATGAGGTCGTTGGAGATGCACCCCATATCACCTAGGGGGGCGCAGACGGATGCGCACTGACATTCTGCATCGTCGCAAGACTCGCATTCTGCTGCGGGTGTAGCAGATACCAAGAGCAGAAAGATGGCCAAGGTCACGCACCATTTCAGCACCGCGTTAATGCATGGAATGCTACCCTGCGGTGAGCCGCAGACAGCGATGGTGCCGGTGGGATCGACGCTCGGTGCCACAATTGGTTTTCCACGGTAGACATGCTTTCGGTACAAAATGGTGTCTATCAAGAGACCCACTCGTTAGGGACTGGATCGGCACATGCAAGCCGGATGATTGATAAAATCGGCATAATTGGCACAACTTTCTTAGGTTGGCCAAGTTATCATTGAGACCGGTCGAGGATGCCGATGGGTGTCTCTAGGGTCAGTGTGGTTGTGTCGAAGTGCGAGTGGCATCGAGGTGACTGCTCGCCGGCTAGTTCGTTTCTCTGTGGTATCAGAAATGAAGAGATTCTTTCACTGAGTTGGTGCCGTCACAGATGCGATGCGGCATTGCGTGCTTTTCTTGTTTGGTTGTGGATTTGATGAAACCGAAACCTGCTACCTGTCGCACGAGATCATTGCTGACAGCTGGTGCGCGGTATCGTCGTCGTAAGCTAACTCGAGATCTTAAGTTTGAGCAGCTTGAAGAGAAGCGACTACTCGCGGTATTCACGGTCGATAGTTTCGCGGATCAGGTGGATCAGAATCCAGGTGACGGGGTTTGTGCGGTCGCCAATGGAGGTGGCTGCACTTTGCGGGCCGCTGTTATGGAGGCGAATGCCTGGGGAACGGCACTGCAACCAGATCATGTCGTAGTGCCACCAGGAGAATATTTTTTCTCACTAGCTGGGAATGGCAACTTGGCGGGTGATCTCGACATCACTCAATCCATGGTGTTGGTGGGTGCGGGGGCAGCGAGTACAGCGATTGATGCCAGTGGTCTTGATCGTGTTTTTGATATCCGAACAGGCAACGTTGAGATACGTGGGTTAACGATTCGAGGTGGGGTCGTTGATGATACGGAAGCGTTGCTGGATGGTACCGGTGGAGGCGTAAGAAATGAGGGAACGTTGCTGATCGCTGATAGTGTTGTCACCGGTAACCGGGCGACCCGAGGAGCTGGGATCGGCAATTACAACGGGACATTGAGTGTGCAACGCAGTTTCATCACTGGGAATGGAGACGCCGTAACTCAGTCGGGCGGGGGGATTCATAACTATTCTTATTATGATCCTGCTTCGGTTTCTGTGATGGACAGTACGGTTTCTGGGAATCGGGCCACCAGCGGCGGTGGAGTGAACAACCATGCTTATGACGGGATGGCATCAGCGGTTATCTCGGGCAGTACGATCTCTGGAAATAATGCTGACATTGGGGGCGGCATAGCAAATCGCGCAGTCTACTACGCTGAGCAGGGGGCCCATGCTTCATTGACAATTGTGGGGAGCACCATTTCCGGGAACGTGGGATCAACAAGTGGAGGCGGAATACACAGCCAAGCGACTGCTGAGAGTACTGCCACGTTAAATATTCGTAATAGTACAATCGCCCGCAACACGGCAGCGGGTGGCCCTGGAGGCGGGATCCATGTGATCGACAGTGCAGGGACCAATTCAACACTCAACAGCGTGCTGGTAGCAGAGAACACTTCTGTGGGAACTGGGCAAGATTTAGAAGTTGCGTCGCTGTCCGCCAGTTATACCCTGGTGGAAACGCCGGGTGGACACAATCTGGTGAACGCACTGAATGATAATCAGGTCGGCGTAGACGCACTGCTTCTTGAATTGGCTGACAACGGTGGGCTAACGTTTTCTCATGAGGTGGCAAGCGGTAGCCCGGCAATCGATCAGGGAGCAAATCTTGATGGATTGTATGGGGATCAGCGTGGTAGCGGATTTGCGAGAACCGTTGATGACGGGGCTATTGGGAATGCCGGCGATGGAACAGATATCGGTTCTATTGAAATGGGGCAGGTCGGAGCTGCGTTTGATTTTGGTGATGCACCGGAGTCAATTGTTGTTGGGGGCATCGAACGATTTTATCCTACGCAACTTGCCAGCGACGGTGCAAGGCACCAAGTGGTGACGGGCGGACCACGCCTCGGAACGGTTGCTGCTGACCCGGAAGCGGATGCCTTTCCTGCCGCCAATGCCTCCGGAGATGATCTGGTTGGTTTTGATGATGAGGATGGACTCGCCGCTGATGAGATTGTTCTGACACCCGGCACTTTGATGCAGGACGTCATCCTGACGCATGACGCTGGAATCAATGGCGCTTTCTTAAATGTTTGGATCGATCTGAACATGGATGGTGACTGGACCGATGCGGGAGAACACGTTGTCGATGACCTCGTATTAGCTTCGGGCGTATCAGCTACCTCGCTGGCTGGGGTGAGTGTACCGGCTGAACTCGCAATCGGGACGACATATCTGCGCGCTCGAGTCAGTACCGACGCGGGGCTTGGTTCAACTGGTGCCGCAGGCGATGGTGAGGTTGAGGATTTCGCGTTGGCGGTGGGGAGTCCCCCCACTCAAGTTGCTGATCTTTCCTTGGCCAATGTTGTGAATGACCCGAATCCACAACTCAATGATACCGTTAGCTTTTTTGTGAGTGTTGTAAACGCAGGGCCAGTTGCTGCGACAGCAATTGAAATATCTGCCTTGTTACCCTTCGAACTCTATTTCGAGGCCGCGCAGGTAAGCGTTGGTGCCTATGACGATTTTGATGGGATTTGGCTTATCGACCAGTTGTTGCCCGGTCAATCTGCGTCGCTGCAAATCGAGGCGATTGTTGAAACGACTGATCCCGTTTCCTTCACGGCTGAGGTTGTTGCTACGGATCAAATGGATCCAGATTCGACGCCAGGTAACGGCATCAGTAGTGAAGATGATCAGGCCACCTCAGCACTCGGGACGTGCTTAGCTGCTGCTCCTTTGCACGTGGGGTTGAACCGTTTGCGTTATACATGTTCATCGCCGGGTGCTTTCACGGGATTCGTTCGTGGAGCGGAGAGAGGATTGACAACCTTTCCGGATTATCAAGTGACCGTCGACATCGCTAATGCGGAACAAATGGCAATCGGGATAGCTGACCCGAATGGTGTCTCTGAAGTGTTCCTTGAATTGGATGAAGCATCGATCGGGGCACCCCTGCTCGTGCAGGCGTTCGAAATGTTCCCAGCGAGAAGGAAAGGCAATACGCTTTCACTGGGTGAAACTGAGCAGTTCTTGCATGCCGTGACCGTCGGGCCGGGTGGCGAATCGTTGCAACAGGAGGTGATCCAACCCAGCATCATTCAGGCATTGATGGCATGGCATGCTTCAGGGGCCGATGCACCCGCTCTGCGTCAACTCGCAGGGGTCTCTGTCACCATCACCGACCTTCCCGGTAAAGTGCTCGCGCGGGCAGCAGGCCGGGCAATTGTGCTTGATCATGATGCCGCAGGGAACGGGTGGTTTGTCGATCCGACCCCGTGGGAACATGGTGAGTTTGGCGGAGCACAAGCAGCAACTGGCACGCAAGGGAGGACACAGGCAACCGGCTACGCCACCAACGATGTGGCAGCGGAACGTATTGATCTGCTGACAACACTAACTCACGAATTTGGGCATTTGTTGGGGATGGATGATTCGCGACGGGTCAACCATGTCATGAATTATGAACTTGAGGTTGGACGACGGGTGTTACCGGAAGTGTCCATCACAGGTACTCACTCTTTTGATGTCAACCGAGATGAACGGGTGTCGAGTCTTGATGCTTTGGGAGTGATCAATCAGCTATCAAGCGAGCGTTTGTTGAGGGCAGACGGGCGGTTTTGGCATGGGCATCAGAATCTAAATTGGCTGCCGTTCGACACCAATATGGATGGGTATCTGAGCACCATTGATGTGCTTGGAATTCTTAATCATATTTCGAGAGTACAGTCTTCAGCAGGGGAGGCGGAACAGGGGCTGAATGGAGTTTCAGTTGGGTATAAGCAGACGACCGCGACTGATGTGGACTCCGTCCATGCCGCGATCACGAGAGATGGGATTTGGAAGGCACTGCGTTTAGACAAAGGCTTTGCCGTGACTCATTCGCAGGGTGAGTTTCTTGACACACACAACCAGTCAGGGGTCTTCCCACCGGGGAGTGCAGGTCAAATTTCTCAAGGCTTGGAACGAGTAGCGTTGATCAACGTTTCTGAAACGGAATCGTTGGTTGACGTCGATCACCGCATGACTCATGGATTGATGACGGATAAGATCATTCAGGCAAGGCTAGTCTGAAGATAGGGTGAATAGCGTGAGTTGCTCGATGTGGGGCGGTGAAGGAGTGACCGAAGCATGACTCCTCAATGAAGTGCCAAGTCTGTGGTGTCTCTGAACTGGTGATGTCACGCTTGCAAAACGCGACGGCACGCTATGTATGAAAAATGCCCGGCAATGCGGTTGCATTGCCGGGCATTTGAGTACAGTCGCGGACTGTTATCATGGTTGAGGAACGAGCCTCATTCCTTTTCGGCACGTGCTTTGGAAGCTGCCGCAAAGTCACCAGCGATAGCCATGATGAGCTTCTCAGGGTCAATGTATTTATTGATTGCCTTGTTGACGCTTTCAACCGTTGCTGCTTCGATCTGGGCATCGTGTTCCGCGTAATGAGCCATTGTTCGATCGTTGAACAGGGTGGAAAGCAGTTCGCTGGTCAAAGCTGCATCGCCACTTCGTCTTACGCGTGCAGCTTGCAGGTAGGCAACTTTCGCTTGGTCAAGTTCTTCCTGCGTGATCCCGTCTTTGCGAAGCTTTTCCAGTTCTTCGATCATGACAGCCATGAGCTTGTCGCGATTCTGCGGGTTTGTGATAGCGTACAGGGTAAAGTCAACACGACTGTCTTTCGCTCGAGCCGAGATGCCACTGCGAACACCGTAAGAGAGTCCCTCTTGCTGACGCACGCGGTTGCCGAGCCGGCTGCTGAGTGAACCACCGCCAAGGATATAATTTCCGAGCACCAGAGATGCGTACTCTGGATCGGAGTCCTTGAGGTCGTATTGCTGGCTGCTGAAGAAGAATGCATTCGCTTTATCTGGAGTCTCAATGATGTCGAGTGATTGTTCAACTTCTGGATGGGCATTCCGGTCAACACGAACGAACGGTTGGTCGGTCTCCCAGTCAGCGAGTTGAGTATTGATGAGGGATTTAAGTTCATCAGGATCAAAATCGCCCACAGCAGAGATTTCCCCAGCCTGATTGCTCAGGAAACCAGCGTGTAGAGCACGGATTTCATCAATGGTGACGTTTTTGTACATGTCGATCTCTTCTTCGGCTGTCATGACATAGCGTACATCGTCCTTGGCATAGGGGGACAAGCTTCTTCGAACACTGCGTGGGGCAAGCGACTGCGGTTCGGTCGTGCCCTGTTGCAGATTGGTAATGATTTGTCGCCGCAGTACCTCGAGCTCATCGGCATCAAGACGCGGGTGGCGAAGGACATCACCGAGTAATTCAACGGCATCTGGCAGGTATTCCCGCTTTGTTTTCAGGCTTGCCTGTAGCACACCGATGGTGGTGCTCATCGACATCTCGATCCGCAGACGATTGAGTTCGTCCTGCAGTTCCGTGTAATCGTATTGTTCGGTGCCACGGGCCATCAGAATTCCGAGCAGTTCTACTGCGCCGACTTTCCCTTTTAGCGTGTCACCGGTACCGAATCGTAAGGTGAGTTGCATGGAGACTGTTTCCCCACGCGTTTTCTTGGGTAGGAACGCATACTCAAGCCCCCCTGTTAATTTTCCACGCAGAGTGCGTTTTTCAATGGCGGTCGGCTCCGGATCAATTTGTTCGCCAGCTGCCACGGCTGCACGGCCTTTGTAACCCTTGAGCATTGCCGCAATATCTGGTGCTTCAGGAATGCTGACACGATCCGATTCCTCGCTGGGAATGAAAAGACCTGTCGTCCGGTTGTTGCGTACAAAGTACCTCTCGGCAACTTGCTGCACCTGCTCACGAGTCAGAGACTCAATTGCGTCACGGTACATGAAGTAAAGTCTCCAGTCACCTTGGGCAGCCCAGTCGCTGAGTGAAATGGCAATCCGGTCTGAATCGGAAGTTTCAAGTTCGCGTGCTTTCAGGATCTGCTGGACCGCTCGCTTGACTTCGATTTCAGTCACAGGGTCATCACGAAAAGATTCTTCGACGATCTCGTTCATTTTTAGCCGTGCTTTTTCCAGCGACCCGTCGCCAGGAACTTCGGCCAAGCTCATGAACAAGCCCGGCTCTGCAAAGGCGTTGGCCAATGCATAGACGCTGGTCGCAAGTTCGGTTTCAACAAGGCCCTTGTACAGGCGACCTGTCGGTTGGTCACTGAGGATGTAGACCAAGGCTTTGGCAGCTGCGTAATCGGGGTGGCTGCCAGCTGGAATGTGATAGGCGTTGCCCACCAACTGTGTTTCGCCGACACGTCGAACCACAACAGTGCGTTCTCCGTCTTGTGCAGGCTCTGTCGTGTAGGTGTCATCGAGGGGAACATCTGGGTTAGAGAGTGCACCGAAATACTTCTCGAGATAACCGAGAGCATCTTCCTCGTCAAACTTACCCGCGACAATCACCATCACGTTGTCGGGGCGGTAAAACTTGCGATAAAACTGCCTCAATTTGACCACTGGGACGCGTTCGATATCGCTTCGATTACCAATCGTGGTTTGGCCGTAGTTGTGCCACTCGTATGCTGCTGCCTGCACGCGCTGCATCAGAACGCGGAAAGGTGAGTTTTCGCCGCTCTCGAACTCGTTGCGAACCACGGTCATCTCCGAGGCAAGGTCCTCGCCGAGAATCTTACTGTTGACCAGACGGTCTGCCTCGAGCTGGATCGCGAATTCCAAATTGTCACCCGTGGCGGGGAGCGTTTCGTAGTAGTTGGTACGGTCCATCCATGTTGTTCCGTTCATGGAACGGCCAGCACCACGATCTTTCAGTGCCTTCGGAATGTCGGGGTTTGTAGGGGTGCCCTTGAACAGCATGTGTTCCAACAGGTGCGCCATGCCAGCCTCGCCGTATCCCTCGTGGCGGGATCCCACGAAGACAGTCATGTTGACGGTCACGACTTCCTTACTCGCGTCGGGAAACAGCAAAACGCGAACGCCATTCTTGAGCTCGTACTCGGAGATTCCCTCGACTTCGGTTACTTTCATGATGGGTCCATCAGCTGGTTGGGCAGTAGCTGCCCGGCCTTTCTCGGCCTTCGGGGGGGGATCGTCTGCTTGCAACGCGGAGACGGTAAAAATACTGCAGCCTAAGAGGAATGCGACCAATCTGGGGTGCACCTTGAACGCTGACTTGGTGACTTTGGGGTGTATTTGCTGCAGTGCCACTGCCATACTCCTTGAAAATGTTCGGATCGTCGATCTCACTTGGTGATCCCCGGATTGTAGCGAGGCAACAACAAACCGATAACAGGACGTGGCAGGTTATCCATGGACAACTACAACGTTCAGCGCGATCACGCTGAGGGACCGCGAGATTGGGTCCCTATTAACTTCAGTGAGCCCCTCGCTGACGGGCAGGCCACTGAGGTGATGATCAAAGAAAGAGTGATCGCGGTGTTTCGCCATGAGGGTGAGCTGTTCGCCATGGATGGAATGTGTGCGCACCAAGGCGGGCCCGTGGCAGAAGGGCACGTGGAACATGGTTGTGTCACCTGCCCATGGCACGGATGGCAATATGAGCTGAAAACTGGCATCCAGACGATCAATCGGCAACCACTGCAAGAAACATTTCAGGTGCGAGAAAGTGGTGAAAACGTCGGAACGATCGAAATTCTGATATGAGTTCTTTTTCACCGCGAAACAAAGCTATGACCCAATCCTGCAGCTAAGCTGCCTAGCTTACCTGCTTGCCCAGGATTGACGCTGGTGCGGTCAACCGAGGCGGCATGTTTGTAACGCTGCGATCAGTGGGATGTTTTGAGTCCCGATGCAGCTACGTCTGCCCGTCAGGTCGCTGACTGTTTGATAGTCGCTCGGCTTCGGTATTCACGCGGCTTGGGGTTTGTTGACATGCATTGATTCAACGCATCTCGAATTTGCCCTGCCTTCGATTTCTGAGTCGGCACGGCAAAAGTACGAAACTCAAAACCCGTCAGTTCTGCGTCTGACGGGAGCACAAAATTCAAGCCGCAGCAGTGTGTGCTGCTGCGGCAGTGCTTGAAAGCTCATTGTTCGTCCAGCTCAGTCGACGGGGAAGCCACGCTTCCTCAGCAGGGCACTGGTGTCGACATCGCGGCCACGGAATCGGCGGAATCCCTCTGCCGGATCAATGGTGTCACCGATGCTCATCACATTGTCGTGAAGGCTTTTGGCGACATCCTTGTCGTAGAAACTTCCCGCTTCGACGAAACGCTCGGCAGCATCTGCGGTCAACGCATCTGCCCACAGGTAGCTGTAATACCCAGCCGAATAGCTGTCGCTACTGAAAATGTGCATGAAGTGCGGAGTTCGATGCCGCATCGGTAATTCGCTGGGCATTCCCATGTCGGCCAACGTGTCGCGCTCAAAAGCGTCGGGATCAATGTCAGCTGAACCCGCCAAATGCAATTTCATATCCATCAAGGCGCTAGCTAGGTACTCGACCGTGTCGAAGCCTTGGTTGAAGGTGGAGGCTTTTTTGATTTTGTCGAGCAATTCTTGAGGAATTGCTTGTCCCGTTTTGTGATGGATCGCGAATTGGTTCAGGATCTCAGGCGTTTCTAGCCAATGTTCATTGATCTGTGATGGGAATTCAACGTAGTCGCGTGCAACGGAAGTTCCCGATTGGGACCGGTAGTTGACTTTCGAGAGCAGTCCATGCAATGCATGGCCGAATTCATGGAACAGGGTGACGGCATCGTCCCACGAAATGAGTACCGCTTCGCCGTCAGCACCTTTGATGAAGTTCGAGTTGTTGGAAACGATGGTGGTGATGGGCTTGCCCATATTTTCCTGTGCTCGGTAGTCGGTCATCCACGCGCCACTGCGTTTTCCTTCGCGGGCGTAGGGGTCCAGGTACCAGAGTCCCACATGTTTGCCATCGGCATCGGTTACTTCCCAAACGGTTACATCGGGATGGAAAACGGGGATACCACTGAGTTGTTTGAAGTGCAGGCCGTAAAGTTGAGTTGCGGCCCACATCATTGCTTCACGCAGTTTGTCAAGTTGCAGGTACGGTTTGACTTCGTTGAAGTCGAGATCGTACTTTGCCTTGCGGACCTTTTCTGCGTAGTAGCGGTAGTCCCAAGGTTCGATCTTGATTTTTGCTCCCTCTTCGTCAGCGATCGCCTGCATGTCGGCCACTTCTTCACGCACTCTCGCGAGTGCTTTGGGCCAGACTTTCATCATCAGGTCCATGGCAGCTTCGGGCTTCTTGGCCATGGTGGGTTCCATCCGCCAGTGAGCATGTGTTTCGTAACCCAGAAGCTTCGCACGGGCGGCGCGTATTTTCAGGATTTCAGCGATGATTTTATTGTTGTCGTACTTATCGCCGTTGTCACCGCGGCTGTAGTAATTCCGCCACACTTTTTCGCGAAGGGGGCGATTGCTGGAATAGGTAAGGAACGGGTCCATTGACGATCGCGTGTTGGTGATGGCCCAGTCGCCGCCCTTGCTGTCTCGGTCTTTTGCGGCGTTGGCCATGGCAGCAGTCACACTATCTGGCAAACCTCCGAGCTCGGATTTGTCTTTGATCCAAGTCACATAGCCTTTCTCGTCTGCCAACACATTCTGGCTGAAATCAGTGAACAAACGTGCGAGTCGCGTGTTCATCTGCGACAGTTTTGCCTTGTCGCTGCGATTCAGCTTGGCACCTTTCCTTAGGAACGTCTTGTAGGTGTCGTCGACCAAGCGACGTTGTGCGAGGTCAAAGCTGCCATCCTTCATCGCCGGGCTGTCGTAGACAGACGAAATCCGGGCGAACAGTTCTTTGTTCTGGTAGATGCTGTCCTCGTGTTCAGACAGCTTCGGCACGATCACCTTTTCAATATCTGGAATGGGACCTACGTTAAGATTGGAAGCGTAGACAAAGAAGATGGCCTCCAGTCTGCTAAGTGTGCGACCTGCGCGTTCCATGGCAACGATTGTGTTTTCGAAACTTGGCTTTTCAGAGGTATCAGTGATCGCCTTGATGTCTGCATTGGATGCATCAATGGCCGCGTCAAAAGCCGTTACAAATTCCTCTGAACGCACGAGGTTCCAAGGGGGAACGCCACCGTGGGGCCCGGTCCATGGTTCAAGCAGGGGCGAATCGAGTTCCATCTTTTTTGCAGCTCCGGGAGCCTGGCCAAAGGTTGAGTGAGAAGAAAAAGTAATCGCGACTGCCATGGACAGCGCTGTGAATAGGCAACGGGTCACGTGAGTCATCCTGGGAAGAGGCGTGGACACAATTATTGAACAACGGACAGTCTAGCAGGTTGTTTCCCCGTTTTGGCTGGCGTTAACGGCACACGAGCTGTTGGCTTAGAAGTGGCTGAGAAGGAAAAGTATCGAAAATATCGAGACGAGTTTATCGCGCTGCGATTTATGATATGCCGTCTCCGAGGTTACATCGGGTAGCCAAGCTGCCGTGATGCGATTCGGTCGTTCCGCGTCGGGAAAGGCTGCTTAACGAGGTCTCGGTCGTTTCGTCAGAAGGCATGCGGGACACATGAATCGCGTATCGACCTTACCGATGTAGGGACTCGTGCTACTCCGTGTGGAGTGTCTTTTCCCAACAACTTCCCTCATCGACCACCTTGAATTGCAAAGCTTGCAGTTGTTCGATGAGTTCCGTTTGATCACGGTCGACGGCCGTTTCTACGGTTTGGATATTCCGCTGGTTCAGTGAGTGAATCAAAGCACCGATCAGATAGGATTCTGCCGGTTGCAAGATGCCCTGAGCGTGCTGTCGGTTCAGGTCTAAAATGGCGGCCGATGGCGACATGACCTCAGCTTCAGGATCGCTGAACCAAATCGACACGGAGGCAAGCGGCGGGCCCCCACGCTGTACCAGTTCGGCGAATTCGATATCTACATGGCCTAGGCTGGCGGCGACCCGGGATTCCTCAGGTAACATCGGGGTACAGGTAACCTGCGTGTTCCGCCTGAATTGCAGGGCTGTGCGCGTGACCGGAGGGCGATACTGCGGCACGTTCGCTGTCAACCGCAGGTGGGGCTTCCCGGGAATGTAGCCGCCTTGTTGGAGAAACGAGTTGCTGCGGTAGTCCGAAAGGGGGATGCCAATGCCAAACCCAATCGGTTCAAGCCCGGCATAGCCTCGCTGGTCATCGCGAACCAGACCGATGCGAATATGTGATGTTGATTGGGGAGCGCTTTCAATCGCGGCCAGTAGTCGCAGAGCAACCGCGTCGTCGCTGCTGCTTGCTAAACACAACGCGTGGACAACCGTAACGTTGCCATCTTCATGAGACGGGTCGCAATGGGGCGGAGCAAAATGGCACCAACCTGTGACCGATCCCTCCGCCTCTGATACCAATAGCGTTTCGGGGTCAAAGAAGGTGCGAGCGAGCACGGCCTGCTCAAATTTCGCCTGATTCACATAAGGTGGCGGTCCAGCAGTCGACCAGTGTTCAACCCAAATACGAACCAGATCAGGTAAATCGGCGTTTCGGAATGGGCGGATGTTCAATGTGAAATTGTCACGTGTCAATCAAGGCATGCGAATGAATTCAGACAAGATGTGCAAGAGAATTCAGGCCATGCGTATGTCTGAAGGAACCGACGCGGAATGGGGGAGTTCTGCTGTGCGGCAACCGCCAAGTGGTTCGGCCTGACTCACGCAGTTTTAGCCAGCCTATGGCATGATGCCATAACCGAGGACGCAATTGAAGCGGTCCAGTCTGTGAAATTGAAAAACGGCGGGGAAACACGCCCGCGCTTCCCCGCCGTTTATTCATCAACCCGCGAGAAAAAGTCGTTGCCGAATCAGTTGCAATCCCACACCACAACCAATTTTGCTACGACCCGCTCAGTCGAGCGCGGGCCTCCCACATTGGTCGACCCCCGCCGGTACGAGATTGAATCGGCCGATATTGCCCGTCTCTAGGCTCGGAACTGACGTTTGTCGGTGAAAGAACGATCATGACGGCAAAAAATAGGGGTCATGCCGGTTGTTCCGATTGCGACGGCCACGCAATCCTCATGCTCACATCCGTTCTCTGCAAATTCGCCCGGTCACCGCTGCGGTTGTTACTGCTGAAGCGAAATCACGTTTGGTTCCTGCTGCAACCATTGTCCTCGCTGAAGGGATCTGCGCAGGTCGTCCTATCCGCTGGCTTGTATCTAGTTCCGTGTCATGCTTGGTGGTGTTATCGGTCCGTAAATCCAATCGGCCGCGAACTCCTAGTCAGATGCACTGGGGTGGTCGGCAGCAACGCGAGACGGAGCAGCATCAAAAGGAAGGGGCGATTTCGGTACCGGTGGGGGGGATCCTTTTATGGCCACTGATTCACTGCTCTTGGTCCATCGCTCGATTGTTGTCGGTGGTTCGGTGTATCAGGAAGTCTGGATACCGAGCCCGCAGCCCGCCGGGTGAGGCTCCACTGCTAACTCGGAGTTGCGTTGCATCGATATCGTTGACTCGGAGCAAAAGCTGGTGACGTTTGTTTTTGAGACAACTGGGGCAACTTGCGTTTCTGATGCACGTTGGAGCTCTTGCGGAGGGCGAGGAGGAATCTCAAAAAGGCAGGCTTGATTGCAAAGCCCAATTGCTAGCTTGCTTCGTGAGTGGTTCAGTTCGATGGCCGGCGCGGGGAGGGCAGGGATTTTTTTCCGCCCCGTTCTGTATTGTTCTGAGGGCATCTTCTTGTTCTTTGGCCTGCAGCAAGAATCACTCTTCCCATGACTCGGTAATTCCGTTGGAATGTGAATCGAGTTTCACGGCTGGGCATGAAGCCCACCGCTGAACAAATGATGGTGAGTGTTATCAGGACACCTCATTGGTCAGCAAAACAGTCAAACGGTAAGTCATTCCAGGGATGGGAAGCTTTCATGAGTTCACTAAGCAATGCGGCAAGTGTCGTTTCACGACAGTCTTTCGATTTTGTTGGTGATCAAGATCGTTGGGAACCACGCAAGTTGCTCACTTCTTTGGCAAGGTACGCCGCGGTTTTGAGCCGGACCACGGCATGGAAGTGTCTGTTTCTTTGTTTGGCATTGGTGGTGCAGCAAATTGACACAGCAAATGCTGTGGATACGGGTCTGATGACACAGGTTTCAGCTGGTGGTCAAACCCAAGCAGATCCGCCGCAGGCCGCACCTGATTTTGCAGGAATTCAGGAAGAGTGCCGTGTCAAAATCAAGAACCTGCGAGATGAGATGCTGGTTGCACGAGCCAATCAAAGGGGCGTCCGAGCACAGCTAACCAAGGAGCTTGAGCTGTGGGGTAGCCTTGAAATCATTGCTGAGGAGTGGCGGCTGGCGTACGAGGATCGCTCTCGACACGAGTCAGGTTTGGCACGCAATGTGGACAGCATCACGGATTCGCGTTCCTCGCCAAGCTCATTTCTTGAGGTTGATGAGTTGCGAGCACGACGGGTCGCGGTCACCAGTTCGCTCAAATCATTACAGTTGGAAGTGGTGTCAGAGCAACGAATCGCGAATGGGCTCAGTGAGGATTTTGATAATGCGGAACAGGAAAGCCGCAAAACCGCGGAAGCTTTGAGCAACAGTTCTGTAGAGCAGCATTTTGCTCTGCAGCAACAAATCATTGTGCAGCAGCTGGAAAGCCGGGTGTTGAAAGCCAATCTCGATTTGCATCGTGAGCGAATCAATCTGCTGCAGACGCACGCAAAAGATGCGGTATCCGAGATTCAAACGCTTGATGCATTGGTGAGTGCTCCCTCGAGTCAGTTCAAGCTGTCCAAACAGGAGCTTGATGAGCGGGTGAAGATTCTCGATAAGTTTGAGCAACAGGTGCGAATGCAGTTGGCTAACCTCGACACGCAGATGCGTGACATCATGATGCGGAGGCACAATGGCACAAACTTCAGCGAATCGAACTATGAAATTGTTCGAGAAGAGTCTCAGCTGCTTAGAGACCTGCTCAGTAATACGAGCTTGTTCAAAGAGTGCTGGCGTCGAAGGTACGAGCTTTCGAATTTTGAGGTGGCCGCGAGCAACATCGAGCAGTGGTTGGAAGATGGTGAGCAGTTGAGCCAGCAGGTTGCTCAGATTGATGAAAAATTAAGATTGAGAACGCGGCAGCGGCGAGAGGCTTTGTCACTGCTGACACGGGCGGCTGGAACCGTTAGCAGTGTGACTGGTCGTTCAGTGAGTCTGACGGGCGAGCAACTTGATCCCGAGACCCAGGCCCGCATCGAAGAACTTGAGAATGTGCTCGATTTTTACGGTGGGATTCAGGTGCTTGCGACTTCAGGTAGTCGGCTCTGTGATTTGTTCTTAGAAGATCTGCGAGCAGAGCAGGGAACCTACTCCTTTGCGGACAATGCCGAATTGTTATGGGGTTGGGTGGTCGCTGCCTGGGAGTTCGAGATCACCGAAAGCGAAGGCAAGGCCATCACGGTCAAGAAGGTTGTGATTGGCTTGGCGTTGCTGTTGTTTGGCTACCTGCTCAGCAGAGCGTTAGCCTCGCTGGTCGCTTACAAAGTTCTGCCACGCTTTGGAGTCAGTCATGCGGCGGCGTCTGTGCTCAGGTCGGTCATGCTATACGCCATGATTGTGGGATTGTTCTTTGTCTCGCTTGATATCGTCAACGTGCCGTTGACGTTCTTCGCATTCTTTGGCGGTGCTGCTGCGATTGGACTTGGTTTTGGAAGTCAGAATCTACTGAACAACTTTATCAGTGGATTGATCTTACTGGTGGAACGCCCGATTCGTGTGGGCGATCTTGTCAATGTGGATGGGATTGATGCAAACGTTGAACACATTGGCGCACGAAGCACGCGGGTGAGGACTGGTTCGAATCTTGAGATTCTCGTTCCTAACAGTAAGTTCCTGGAAAATAATGTAACCAACTGGACGTTGTCTGACACACGAATTCGCACCAGCGTGAGTGTTGGCGTTGCGTATGGTTCGCCTGTTGCCGAAGTGATCGAACGTCTCAAGCAGGTGATCCGTGAACAGGACAATGTTCTGCTGACCCCTGAGCCGATTGTCCTGTTTCAGGATTTTGGAGACAGTTCGCTTGCGTTTGAAGTCCATTTCTGGGTTCAGATGAAACGCATCATGGATGGCGCAAAAGTTCGCAGTAGCGTACGGGCTGCGATTGATGAGGACTTTCGGAAAGCAGGGATCGTGATCGCGTTCCCACAAAGAGATGTGCACATTGATATGAGCTCACCTCTGGAAGTCCGGTTGAAAAATGATAAGGATGAAACGCTCACTACCGAGCAGGTAGGCGATTCAAGGATCGTCAGTGGCGTGCACCGCCTGAGGCGGGTGGGTTGAGGTTGGCGGGTTGAGGTTGGCAGTGGGCAGGTGATGCCGCCCGCAGGTAGTAACTTCGCCCGCGCACAATCACTTCGCACGATTAGTGTGCATCGTCACGCGAGGGCAGGATCGTGACCGTGTCGGCATTCGAGTAACGGTTGTCTGCTTCGGCGTGGCCTAGGTTGTTTATCTTGGATTTTCACCGATGCCAAGCCGGACATGCGGCGATTTCGCGAGGCAAAGAGTCGGCTCGCGACGGGTGTGATTGCTCTGTGTTCTCTGGAGAGTGGAAAGTTGGTCTCCAGAGTCGTGTACGGCAGGGGCTTCACGGGCGTAGGACGCCGGGGCTTCACGGGCGTAGGACGCAGGGGCTTCACGGGCGTAGGACGCTGGGGCTTCACGGGCGTAGGACGCTGGGTATTCTCGTGCGTAGGACGCCGGGTCGACCCAGCTTGGGAAGCCGGATAATCCCAGTTGTAGAGGGCAGGCGTGACACCGGGAGCGACGATTTTCTGCGCCACGTTCTCCACTCGGCCATTTGAACAGGTCGTTGATACGGGCTCTGTTCAAGCAGCTTTTCGAGTGTGGTGTGAGTGAGAAGACTGTACGACGACGCGGCGTGAGGGGCGGCGGTGTTTCCGTTCTGCGGATTCAGGCTGCTCGGTCCTGTGTTCGATTGGGGCGCGTCTTAGCCAACCGCGTCGATAAAAGTAAAACAGGGTGCCGGCAATCATCATGCCCATCGCTGTCAGGGCAGCAGGGTACGCGCCTTCCATTGATAGCTCAGGCATGCTCGCGAAGTTCATGCCATACACACCCGCCAGAAAGGTGGGAGGCACAAATACGCTGGTCAGTAGCGTAAGGACTTTCATGATCTCGTTGCTTCGGTGGGCAACGGCAGACATGTAAGTGTTGATCAGTCCGCTGGTTGATTCCCGGTACATGTCGACGACGTCCGACAACTGAGTGCAGTGGTCGGTGGTGTCACGCAGGTATTCTTCGGTACTTGTATCAATGAATGGGCTGTCAACGGTGAGTAGTGAAAGCACCATCTCACGTTGGGGCCAGATACTTCGTCTGATCCGGACGAGAATGTTTTTGGTCTGATGGATTTGTGCGAGCAGTTCAGGTCGCGGATCGCGCAAGGCCTGTTCTTCGAGTTTTTCGATGCTTTCGCCGAGGTTTTCAAGTACGGGGTAACACCCGTCGACACAGGCATCAAGGATGGCATAGACAAGGTAATCTGGGCCTTTGCGTCTCAGTCTTGCTTGCGGGTTCTCAAGCCGCTTGTGAATTGGCGCTAGCACATGATCGCAATCTTCATGGAAAGTCAGGACAACTTGTTTGTCAAATACGATCCCAAGCTGGCTGGGGGTCATATCGCGGCCCGCCGCGGGCACACTGTGCGCGATCAGCAATTGCTGGTGTTCGAAAAGCTCCATTTTGGGCCGCTGAGGCGCATTCACTAAGTCCTCCATCGCGAGGGGCGTGATGCGAAAACGTGATGCGAGTTTTTGCAGCACAGTGCCGTCGCCCTGGCCACGGACATCAATCCACATCAATTGCCCTGCGATCAACTGACTGGGTAACTCTTCTACCGAGCGACAGGAAAAGACCTTGTGGTGTTTGCCGTATATCAGGGTGACACTCAGCTCAACTGGCTGCGAGTTGGAGTTTAAAACCAAGGTTCCCGGACGGGCACCAGCTTCAGGACGTCTTCTGGAAAACATCGATCGAGTTCTTTGCGGGGCTAATCAAATATGAGTGAGATTCCGACTGTTCGCGACCATCGCAGAGTCGGCGAGCGGGTGTCAAGGCTTGCCGAGGGTTTTGCGGCTTAAGTGGAGTCGGTGAGCGTACTGATTTGGGGTTCAAATTGACCAGCCTGAGTCGGTCGCGGCCCACGCCTTAAACAAACAGGCGGCGGGTGGTGGTTTGTGAGGTATCGCTGTGCCCATCTTGGTAGAGAGTACCGATGCAAAATCCCCTCGCAAACAGCGGTGCCTGTCGCCAGAACTCCTGTCACGGCTGTGATTGGGATTGGCTTGTTGGCTGGAGAGCTCTATCGTCGCAAAGTCTCGAGTGTGGCGTTGGGGCGGGGTGTAAATGCTTTCAATGTCGCTGCGTGTTGATGGGGCGTTTTACTTTTGCTTTTAAGTGGCCTCTTTGGACTCGGAATGAATCACGGATGAACGAACAGACTGCCAATACTGATTTTCCACGTTTGGCTGAGAGTTCAGATCAGGCAGCGCTTGTCATTCTGGTGCACGGCACTTACGCCGGTGACAGCGAGAATGCTGGTCAGAAGTGGTGGCAAGCTGGCAGTCCGGCTGTAGCCCAATTGAGGTCTCGTCTGCCACGAGGGGTTAAGATCGCCGAGGGTGCGGAAGTTTTTCATTGGTCGGGCGAGAACAGCGAGCGAGCTCGAAGTAAAGCCGGGCGACAACTGTTGGAGCGGCTCCGGTCGCTTGAGGCGGATCGACGGGATTACCATTTAGTTGGGCACAGTCATGGCGGGTCAGTGATTTGGAAGACACTGAAGGCCAAGTCATTAAGTCAGCAGCCACTCGAGCATTTGAAGAGCTGGACCACTGTTGGGACACCGTACCTTGAGCATCGCAGTCGCAGCGTATTCAATATTTGGAATATCGCCGGCGTCGTGATGGGCGTGTTGTTGATTCCGCCTGCAGCGCGAGCGATGCTGCAATTGGGGCGGATGCTAAACAATGCCTTTCAGGGAAATGACATGGTGCTAAGCTTACCGCCTGCAAGCGAGGCC
>Ga0315332_10000337_pt1 | contig 20377 bp, 16 predicted proteins | sample M110034915metaG_FD_203455 | JGI IMG/M metagenome (GOLD analysis project Ga0315332, IMG submission 203455) | Ammonia-oxidizing marine archaeal communities from Monterey Bay, California, United States - M1 100m 34915 | ecosystem: Environmental > Aquatic > Marine > Intertidal zone | place: USA...
TCAATACCCTGATCTTTTCCGGTCGTTTCACCCCCAGCCAGGTCATCTCGTGCGGTACTTGAATGCACCGCACGGTGGACCGTCGACGCATCGATTCGAATCGGGTCTTCCGATGGCATGATGATCAGTGGCTTATGAAAGCGTTGGGTATGGCCCGTGCGCTGGTACTGGGTGTGGCCTTGGACAATCACGTGTCCCACGTCTTGCAAGAATCGCCGTCTAAGAATCGCGAACTGAAGCAAGACGCTACCTGTAAGTATTGCTCTGACAATGGTTTAGCAACACTCGAGAAAAGCTACGTCTTAGTTTAGTTTCCCACGCTTCTTTGGTCAACAAAACTGTGCCTTATCAGGGTACGATAGCAGTCTCCTGATCGCCAAAATCCGCTTTACTCCTCCTATCATGTCCTCGACTGATGCTATCTCACCCCCCTCAGAAAAATCGCCTCACAGCTGCCTGCCTTTGCTTTTTTGCGATCTGGTTCGTAGCGACTTGCTCTGCTGAAACGGCTTCCCCCCCGAAAAAACTCAATGTGCTGCTGGTCATTGTCGATGACCTTGGTTTCGCAGACCTGTCCTGTCTCGGCAGCGAAGACATGCAAACCCCCAACTTAGATCAGCTGTATTCCGAATCGCTTAAACTCGGAAGTCTGTACGCGAATTGTCCCGTCTGCTCACCCACACGAGCTGCTGTGCTCACAGGCTGCTATCCGGATCGCGTTGGCGTTCCGGGTGTGATTCGCACGCACCGTGAAAACAATTGGGGTTACTACCAACCTTTCACCCAGACGCTCCCACACCAACTGCAGGAAAATGGCTACGAAACAATCGCCATTGGCAAATGGCACCTTGGTCTTTCACCTGCAACACACCCCTTGAGTCAGGGCTTTGACCGCTTTCAGGGGTATCTCGGTGACATGATGGACGATTATTACAAACATCGGCGTCATGGCATCAACTACATGCGTGACGACCGCACAGAAATAGATCCCAAAGGTCATGCAACCGATCTATTTACTCAGTGGGCAGTTGAATACATCAATGGCCATGCAAAAGAGGCAGTTGCAGAAGCGGACGTAACCAAGGATGCCAGTAGTACCTCGTTTGCCACTGAGCCCGGTATCGAGCAGAAGCCATGGTTTCTTTACCTCGCCTACAACGCGCCACACACACCGATCCAACCGCCTGAAGACTGGTACAAGAAGGTCAAAGTTCGTGAACAAGCGAACCGCGATACGGCCATCAGTGACAAACGCGCGAAAATTGTGGCATTGATTGAGCATATGGATGCGGGGATTGGTGAAGTTCTGAATGCGTTGAAGAAATCGGGACAATTTGAAAATACTGTCATCGTGTTCACCAGCGACAACGGGGGCCAAGCAAATGTGGGTGCCAACAATGGCCCGCTGCGAGGTGAAAAACAACAGATGTATGAGGGTGGGCTAAGAATTCCGGGCTGTATCCGGGTGCCTAACCAAACGAAGGCAGGTGCCACCAGCCACACCGTTTGCTGCACGGCAGACTTCTTTCCAACCATCGTTGATTTGGCAGGCATCGAAGTGGCCAGCGGAATCGATGGCCAGTCTCTGTTGCCACTGATCAAACAACCACTGGCTGCCAACGGTATTAATTTGTGGCCATCACGGGAAATCTACTTCGTCCGCCGCGAAGGCGGACCAGCCTATTCCGGCCTCACCAGTCAGGCACTTCTCGCCGGACACTACAAACTCGTGCATGACTTGCCTACCAAGCAGTTCGAACTTTTCGATCTCAAGTCAGACCCCGCCGAGAGCACCAACCTCGCCAAGAAACTACCCAAAAAGCTAAGAGACCTAAGCCGTCGTCTCCAACTGCACGTTCAGCAAGGTGGACATATTCCTTGGCAGCCACCCGTAAAAGCTGACGAAATCACGCGATAATGTGCCCGCTGAACGGCCGCCACACCGAGGGGTGATTCACCCGCAATTGATGCGACCCCCAACCGAAGACGGCGAAATTAACGCGGCTTTGCGATCGTGTTCGCACGGGTTATTCACGGTCAGCAACGAGCGTTCATCCACCGCTGCAAGATGCGAATATTCGGCCAAAGCGAAAGCGAAAGCGAAAGCCGCATCTCACATTCAACGCCGAAAACGAATCGCAAATTATTGGCGATTGAGGCACCCAGCCCTGTGGTAAGACTCAGCCCCTCAGTAGCATAATAACGGTGCCGATCAACTACTTTGACCCACAGCACAGGCTCAATCAGGCCTAGTGAAATCAGCAACCGTGACACGAAGGATTACCCATGATGTTGGTGTTCAGACGCACTTTTGCGTTGTTTTTGGTACTTGGCGTACTTGGTTCAACTGCGTTGGCCTGGGTTCCGCAAGAGAATCAAGGCACAAGGGAGAGCCAAACGGCGGCCGAAACGGAAACCTCCGATGAGAGCACTTCGGCGGGCACTGCTCCAACTGATTCCGCCCCCTTGGCAACCGGTGTGATAACGGATGCGAGCCTGCCATGGGTCGCTTACCTAATTCCGTTCCTCGGAATCGCTGGATTGGTCTTCACTTTCTGGAAGTCTTCCTGGGTCGCCAAACAGGAAGAGGGCACAGAGCGAATGATCACGATCGCGAACAACATTACCGAGGGCGCGATGTCGTTTCTCAAAGCCGAGTACTCAATCCTCGCTATTTTTGTCGTTATCGTTGCCGGCCTGCTTGGTTACGCCGGTAGCACGCAGGAAGCGAGCTCTCCCTTGATCGCAGTATCGTTCATTCTGGGTGCGATTTGTTCAGCCTTGGCAGGCTTCATCGGTATGCGAGTAGCCACCAAAGCGAACGTCCGAACAACAAACGCTGCCCGAACAGGTCTCGGTCACGCCTTGGAAGTCGCTTTCGCTGGTGGATCCGTCATGGGAATGGGTGTTGTTGGCTTGGGGGTTCTGGGATTGAGCTCGCTGCTAATCATTTACAGCGCACTGTTTGGAGTCGCAGATATCACGAAAGTGATCACCGTGCTGACAGGGTTTTCATTCGGAGCATCATCAATTGCTTTGTTTGCTCGTGTCGGTGGCGGCATCTACACCAAGGCAGCTGATGTCGGTGCAGACTTGGTGGGAAAAGTAGAAGCCGGTATCCCGGAAGATCATCCACTGAATCCTGCCACCATCGCTGATAATGTTGGCGATAACGTGGGAGACGTTGCTGGTATGGGAGCTGACTTGTTTGAATCCTACGTTGGTTCAATCATTGGAACGATGGTACTGGGTGCCGCTTTCGTAACACTTGGTGAATTTTCGAATGACGGCATGGGTGGATTGTCCGCCGTGATGCTACCGTTAATTCTGGCAAGTGTCGGAATCATGACTTCAATCGCGGGCACCTTTCTCGTCAAAGTAAAAGACGGTGGAGATCCTCATCACGCCCTGAACCTCGGCGAATTTTCATCCGCTGGCATCTTGCTGATACTCACATTCTTCATCATCCAATTCATGCTTCCATCGACTTGGACTTACGAGGGCATTACCTACAGCAGCAACGGAGTTTTCTATGCGATTCTGCTGGGCCTCGGTGCCGGCCTCGCAATTGGCAAGGTCACTGAATACTACACGGGCACCGGAAAAGGGCCAGTGAAGTCGATCGTTCGTCAATCAGTCACTGGATCGGCGACCACAATCATTGCCGGTGTGGGCGTGGGAATGATCTCGACTGCGATTCCAATTCTGATCATCGCGGTTGCGATCATTGGAGCATTCAGTTGCGCAGGACTATATGGGATCGCGATTGCCGCTGTCGGAATGTTATCGAACACAGGCATTCAGCTTGCGGTCGATGCTTACGGACCCATTTCTGACAACGCTGGTGGAATTGCTGAGATGGCCGACTTGCCACCAGAAGTCCGAGATCGCACCGACAAACTCGACGCAGTGGGCAACACCACAGCAGCCATTGGAAAAGGTTTTGCCATCGGCTCAGCAGCGCTCACTGCACTTGCACTGTTCGCTGCATTCAAGGTCACGTACAACGAAAGTCACCTCCCCGACAGTCAACTCGAAGGTATCGACATCCTCAATCCATTCGTGATGGCATCCTTATTCATCGGAGCGATGCTGCCATTTCTGTTCTCTGCACTTTCAATGAACGCCGTAGGTCGTGCAGCGATGGCAATGATCGAAGAAGTGCGGCGCCAGTTTAGAGACATCCCTGAGCTAAAGAATGCTTTGCAGGTGATGCAGAAGAACGAGGGCGAAGAATTTTCTGACTGGCCAGAAGCCGACCAGCAGATATTTCAAAAAGCTGACGGGAAAGCGGAATATGGCAAGTGTGTTGCCATTTCAACTCGGGCATCGATCCGCGAGATGATCCTACCTGGGCTGGTCGCTGTGCTTGTTCCGGTTGCGTTCGGATTTGTTCCCAAATGGCTTCCTGAATCCTGGGGGCTCAGTGGAAACACCAATGCCCTGATGCTCGGTGGATTGCTCGCTGGAGTGACCGTTAGCGGTGTGCTGATGGCACTGTTCCAATCAAATGCCGGCGGTGCGTGGGATAATGCCAAAAAGATGATTGAGGAAGGATTTGAGGTCGATGGCGTGATTCTGTCCAAGGGCAGCGAAGCTCACAAAGCTGCCGTTGTGGGTGACACCGTGGGTGATCCGTTCAAGGATACGTCTGGGCCTTCACTCAATATCCTCCTGAAACTGATGAGCGTGGTAGCACTCGTAATTGCCTCGCTTATTTAATCTTTTGGATTACAGTGCCAGAGCAGGTTTGCCGAGAAGCATTCTGTTCGCCTGCTATTCACCACTGACGCTATTTGCCAATCACAACTTATGCCACAACCAATCACCGGGATTCTTACGCCCAACATCACGCCAGTTGATGATTCAGGTCGTGTCGATGAAGAACGTCTTCGCGGCTACGTCGACTGGCTGATTGAACGTGGTGTCGACGGCCTCTATCCCAACGGCAGCACAGGCGAGTTTGTACGCTTCACTGCCGAAGAGCGTAGAAGGATCGTTCAGATTGTGGTTGAGCAAACTGGTGGCCGAGTTCCCGTACTCGCTGGTGCTGCCGAAGCAAACGTAAAAGCAACCATCGATGCTTGTGATGCCTACGGCGCGATGGGCGCACGAGCTGTCGCTATCGTTGCTCCGTTTTACTACCGACTCAGCAGCGAAGGCGTTTACGCGTACTTCCGCGAGATCGCCGATAACGTTTCCATTGATGTCACCCTCTACAACATCCCCTTATTTGCCTCACCCATCGAAGTCGACACGGTCATTCGACTGGCATCAGAGTGTCCGCGTGTTATCGGGATCAAAGACTCTTCCGGTGACCTACCTAACATGCTGCGTATGATCGCTGCGATCAGGCCTCTTCGCGAGGATTTCACTTTCCTGACTGGCTGGGACGCTGCCCTCGCGCCCATGCTGATTGCCGGCGCAGATGGGGGCACCAATGCGACTAGCGGTGTTGTTCCTGAGTTGACCCGCGCGATCCATCGCAGTGTGGTTTCTGGCAACATTAAAGAGGCGATGCGTTTGCAATATCAGCTTTTGCCGTTATTCGATGCAATGATTTCGCTTGGTGAGTTTCCTGAGGGTTTTCGCGCTGGAGCCAGATCAAGAGGCTGGAACTTAGGCTCTGGCCGAGTCCCGCTTTCAGAACAGCAAAAAGACGCCGTCGCTCGTACCCAACGCGAGATCGACAATTTGGTGGCTGAAGTTGCTGAGCTTGATGAAACACTCGTCATGCCTCCTGAAGCCATCGAGAAGATTGTGCAGCGAGTGATGCGACAACTTGGATCTTGATTCCAACTGCACGACGCTGAATCCAGTTCATTGCAATCCGTTGATCGTACCCCTACGAGCGACGCTGCGAGGTGTTCAACGTCTGCTCGGTGCTTCTGACCACATGGCGAGCGGTGATGGGCTGCCAAGATTTTTAACATCAAAGACTGCATCAGGAATCTGCCTCCCTATCCTCCACTGAAAATCCGCTTTCACCTCAAAATCCTGCTCACCTCCAAGTGTCAAACTAACCAACTTGACTGGCAACTGGACGCCCAACACAGAAGACCACACCGATGTGGTTCGTGCATGCGGTTTGACAATCTTTCGAAGTAACGACAGTTCTTTTTGGCCTCGGTGATCTCCCAATTCCAAGACCTGAGTCAAGTCGCTGCCCAGCGACAAAAAGTCGTCAACCTGCACAGGCACGGCATCGCGAAAAGTGGCTACCCGCACAAAGATCAACTGGGGTACGGGTTGATACTCAAAAGCTGCGACGGTGAGGTCTTGCTGTTGATAAATGCCGATCAGATTTTTTTATGCAATTGGCACTTGTTACGCTCAAAAGCATTCCCTGTCACGATACCGACAACGCCACCCGTCGTCGCACAAATGGGATCGAAAACGCCACATAATCGAAACCGAGCATTCAAAGATTTACTTCTGGACGCTGGATGCACCTGTTTGCCCGTTGCCCCATGAAACCAGTCCTTGATCCTGAGCTGGTCATAAGACGAGGCCTGCGAATCAATCAAATAGACTTTTCCATTTTTTTTCATCGGTGCCTCCAGCAAACTCTGATCTGCAAATACCATTCGCTCACGATCTTCTTGATGGTCGACAGCCCACGTAAATGCAAATCGGCGGGCTACAACTCTTTCAGAACCATCCACTTTGGCCCCGATGTACTTTTCTCCCGATACATCGACAGCCAGTCGATCTACCACCATTGTTCGTGATTGCAGCTCCAAGATCCAATTCCCCAATCGTTTGCGATCTTCAGGGGTAGGCACCCTAAATCTGCGCCAATCCACTTCGGAGCGACCTTGCTGCACAGCTTCACTAGCCATCAAGTTTTTTCCAACTGAAGTTGAATCTTGGAAAACAAACTTTGAGACAGTCAGAAAGCAGCAAGTCAAAAGCATCCACTTATTTAAATACATCATCAACTCCATGGATAAAACACTGGCCGATCAGATCATTCAGCAGCAATCACACGGGAATTCAAATCAGCGGTAATTGCTGGGCAAGTCAGTAAAACCATGCCAGTGCGTTTCCCGATCACCACCCGACTCGTGATCCAACGGGAGATCTCCGCCATCGCTCTTAGTCGCATTTTCGTCGCACTGCCTGCCCATCTCAGGGATCCACCTGCCTATGTAATATCCACTCAGGGGAACACAAATAGCATGATCAAAATCAATGGCACAGGCTTGTGCGCATCTCCAACTCAACAGACACCGGTGAAACCCCCAACCGGTTACACGCCATCCTTCGTTCCTATTGTCTGCTTGCCGGTAGACACCAATGACATCATCGAGAGATGCAAACCTACGGTCATACCCATCGCGATTATTACATTCGTATCCAATCAGGTAACGCGTTGAGTATGCGCCCACCACTTCTCGTCGTTGGCAGTCACTGCATCGCCTAAGGTCCGTCATATTGGCAGAATCCACCCCTTCGTCTTCTGCCCATGCAGAAATCATCTCACGACACGTGGTATCACTGAACGCATAAGTACACTCCCACTCGTGAGGACTGCTTCGCGTTGCTACTGGTGGTTCAGCGAATCCCAAGACTCCATGAATCAGCACAAAGACCGGTCCGACATATGCGTACATTTTCATCTAATTTTCTCCCTCACGAACAAGATTCAAAATCCCAACAAGTTCTTTGTCGGGTCCATACACAAGCAAACGATCAGGAAACAATCCATCTTCGCGGTCTGCAACCTGCTTTCCCTCTTTAATCACCAGCTCGATCACCGACATGATGCTTGATACCGCGCGTACGCGAACAGAAACGTCATACGATGACTCACCGGGCCTTGACTTGGACTCAACCACGTACCTGAGCTGACTCAGAGGAACCCTTAATTTGCCTGAGGCCACGATTATCCGACCTGCACCCACCCATGCCGTACTTTGCGGATCAAGATGCAGCGTGGATGGAAGAAATCGCAGTGGCGTTGTGAAACGTAATCGGATCGGAAGATCAACAACTTGGATCTCTCCCTCGGGGTTTCGGTAGTGGACACGCACCAAATCATTTACATCACCGAAAGAAAATGTTGGTCTCGCGCTGAACTTGAATGCCGCTGCAGTTTGGACCACTGAATCGCTGATCACAAAAGATCCTCTCAAACTTTCGATTCTCTGCACCCGTCCCCCCAGCTCTTCCACCCTTCCTAAAACCATGAACGATGCAGCAGGCTCAGTAAGTCGCACTGTGGTTTGCGAGAGGGCCAAGGGGCCAGTCATTCGCACATCAATATCCAGCACAAATGGATGGATTGATTCTTGGAAGAAAACACGGATCGAACGTCGAATCGTTGCAATCTTGTTAGATGAATCGAGCCTCAGCGATAAAGTTAAACACTTGCCAGGCTTCACTTCACGTTGTTCCGGCACGACTGCCAAACAACCACAATCAGGGTCAATGGCTCGCAAATTCAACGGTGAACCCAACGAATTTTTTAGATCAATCCTTACGCGAACATCTCGTCCGATACGGTAAGTCCCAACGTGATTACCTGCACGAGACGGTAGTGCTGCAATGATCACAACACCACTCGACACATCCGGTTCGCATTCGACCACAGGATCCGGATCTCCGCCGAACACGAAAACAACCATCACGTCTCCGGTCAATAAAAGACCAGTACACATATGGATCAGAATGATTCGCCAGACTTGCATCGTTGCCCCCGTGTAACTCAGCGTGATTGAGATACCGCACTTCGACCAAGCAGAGAACAAAAGACATTGCCTCTGCCTGCGTTTGTTTTCTTTGACGCTCTTGATCGCATGATGCCAACAGCAACGTCACAGACGAGCTCTGTACTGGGCTTCCAAACGGGCTTCCAAACGGGCTTTGGCTGCGGGCTACAACTTGAAGTCAGCTGCCCCTCGAGGGCAGTGAACTTAAGTACACCTACGGAGTACTTAAGCTACAGCAGGTGGATTGCCCGTCAATCATTTTCAGTTCAAAAACCCGAAAATATCGGCATTTTGCAAGCAAAAGGCTCGCAGGCATGTTGAAGCCGTGATCGCGATACTTTCACGATCAACACGTGCGAAAGAGCATGTGAGAGCCTCGAGAACTGGAACGAGAATCGCTCACCAGTGCCCTCTGGAGGCGAGAAAGATCAGGAAGGCGAAAAAAGAAACCCGTATCACACGAGGCAAGCTTCGCAAGCCTCAAGTCTGAGGGTGCCTCAGTAGCGATCTTGTTCGGGTTCAGCCCAAACACGTGGCCCATCTTCATCCCAATCAACATGAATCACGCTCGGATTGCAGCAAACAGGGCAATCTTCAACATAGCTCTGTGAGCTACCGGCAGCAGGATCGAGTGGGATGATGATTTCCTCGCCACAACTGTCGCAGATATATTCACCATCTTGGTTCATTACGATTCCGATGATTGAGTTGATTTAATTCTCGCTGGCACTGACCACATCAAAAACGACTTTAAAGGCGGAAGGATCCATTGCGGTTCGAAAAGCTTGCATCGCCTCTTCTAACGCAAATCGATGCGTGACCAAGTTTGATAAATCGAACCGACCAGCCTTCAGTGATTCGATGGCCAAGCCAAACGGGCCACACCTCGACCCCACAACGCTAATTTCATCGATCACGATCTGTGCCAAAGAAACTTCATGCTGTGCTGCGACCGTGGTTTTCATGACGACCGTTCCGCGTGGTCTCACCAATTGTAATGCCAAGGGTAACCCCGTCACGGAGCCGGTACAGTCAATCACTAAATCAAACTCCTTCTCACAAACAAGGTCTTTTAACTGAGTCGTCTTGATTCCCAAGCCCCTAAACCTTGCCAATTTCAGTTCGTGTTTGCCAACCACCTGGATATTTTTCACTTGCTGAGCGATCGCCTGGGCACACAAATTTGCCAAACGCCCATCTCCCAGCACGATCGCGTTTTGAATATTCGAGAGTTCGATTTGCTGTTGAATCTGCAGAGCTGCTGCCAAGGGCTCAATAAGAACTGCCTGATCATCACTGAGAGAATCCGGGACCGGATGCAAGCTTGTCTGCGGGATAGCGACTTGGTCAGCAAAAGCACCGTCATGTTCATGAATGCCCACGACGGTTCGATGAGCACAGTGGTTACCAAGTCCGGACTGGCAACGTGGGCAACTACGACAATTGCAGTTGATTTCCCCGACTACGCGAGCCCCCGCAAAAGGTCCAGACGTAGCCATTCCGACGAATTCATGCCCAAGAACGCCAGCAAATCCCATGTACCCTTGGGCAAGTTGCAAATCAGTCTCGCAAATACCGGCGACGATCACATCGACAAGCACCTCTCCTGAGAGAGGAACGGGGGATGGATGTTTGGGTTTGAATCGAACGCCATTCTGGTCAAGACAGATTGCTCTCAATTTTCGGTTCCTCAGGGAGTGAATGAGGTGTGGGACAGGAGCTCACAGTCGTATAATCCGCCGTACTGCAAACGCCTTCGATTGACTTTTGGCTGGATTTTAGCGTCATGGTGGACAAGACGGACCCCACAACCCTACTCGCGACCTTTGGCTTGAGCGAATTTCGCCCTGGCCAGCGTGAGGTAGTCGATGCGGTTGCGGCTGGGGCTGACGTGATGTGCGTCATGCCGACCGGCGGCGGAAAGAGCCTCTGCTACCAGTTACCAAGCTTATCGAAACAAGGCACCACGATTGTCGTTTCGCCTCTGATCGCCTTGATGAAGGATCAGGTGGACGGCCTCAAAAGACTCGGCATCCGAGCGAGCTTGATCAATAGCAGTCTGTCTGCTGTTGAGCAGACGGAGGTCCTCAGTGAGATGGCGAGCGGAAATCTAAATTTGGTCTATGTCGCACCGGAAAGACTTCGCAACAGTCGCTTTCTCGATGCCATTTCGAACGTCAACATCAATCTTCTGGCGATTGACGAAGCCCACTGTGTCAGTGAATGGGGTCACGACTTTCGCCCCGACTACTCCCGCCTGGGAAGATTCCGTGAACGCTATCTGAAAGATGTGCAAACAATCGCTTTGACGGCCACGGCGACGCCGATGGTGCGAGATGACATCTCAGCCATCCTACGACTTAAAACGCCTCAGGTTTTTGTAACTGGATTTGCGCGAACCAATCTCCGTTTCAGTGTCACACACGCAAAGTCGGATCGCGAAAAAGATGAGGAACTCACTCGCTACATCAGGTCTCAAACGGGAACGGGTATTATTTATGCCGCAACCCGCAAACGATGCGAAGAGCTGGCTCAGTGGCTACCTGAAAAAACGAGACGTCCCATTGGTGCTTACCACGCTGGGCTTGAACCAGGCCAGAGGCAGCGAGTGCAGGACGACTTCATGTCTGGCAAACTGTCAGCGATCGTCGCGACCAATGCCTTTGGCATGGGAATTGATAAATCCGATATCCGTTTTGTAGTGCACTACAACATTCCCGGCAGCCTAGAGGCTTACTACCAAGAAGCAGGACGTGCCGGTCGTGACGGCAAGAATAGTGAATGCAGATTGATGTTTTCGTACAGCGATCGTTACATTCAGGAATTCTTCATTGAGAACCGTTATCCACAACGCGAAACGGTCAAGAGTGTTTACGAGTTCCTGTTGACTCGAGAAGAAGACCCCATCGAACTGACGCAGGAGCAAATCCGCGAAGAAATCGGCGTCAAAGAAGGTACCGAAGCCATTGGGACGGCTCAAACGTTACTGGCTAAATCCGGCGTTCTGCGACGACTCGACAGTGCTTCAAATCACGCGATTGTGCGCATCGAAAGCGATGAGGAAACGCTTCTGGACTTTCTGCCAAAAGAAGCCAAACTGCGTCGCAAGGTGATGGTTGCGATTGAACGGATGGTAGGACGACAGCGGCGTGAAGACGTTTATATAAGGCTGCCACGTTTGGCTGACATGGCAGGTGTCGACAGCGACCAACTTAAACGAACCCTCCGCGAACTGAATCGTCTTCGATCGTTCGACTACATACCACCATTTCGAGGACGCGCGGTTCATTTGGTGCAGCGTGACCTGACCTTTGAACAGCTTGAAATTGATTTCGAGGATCTCAATACACGCAAGCGTGCTGAATTCGAGAAACTGGAAGCCGTCATCAAATTTGCGCGGACCGCAGGATGTCGGCAGCGTGTAATCCTGCAGTATTTCGGAGAAGCAGGAGCAGCCAACTGTGGACTTTGTGATCGTTGTCAACCCAATGACGGATCACCAGGACGATCCTCCGACATATGCCTTGCCAGTGATATCGAGGGGATTGATTCCAACTCGCTGCTGAGGGGTATTCAGGTCGTTTTGAGTGGCGTCACCCGCATGCATGGTCGGTTCGGAAAAAACATGGTGGCCCAGATGCTCTGTGGCTCTCGGAATAAGAAACTGCAACAGTGGAAGCTCCACCAATTGAGCACGTATGGACTTCTATCAGGCCTGCGTCAAACGGAAGTGGTCAGCATTATGGATGCGCTGATTGAAACGGGGCTGTTGCAACAGAAAGAAGTTGACGAACGGAGGCCCACCCTCCACATGACCGAAGATGGTCGCCACGTGATGCGTTCGGAGACTCCTTTGCCGACCGGCCTCCAGTTACCTTTGCCGCTTGCCAAGCGACTGGCAAAGGCCACTGGAAAAATTGAAGCGGCCGACGTGCAGACGGACTCAAGACAATCTGGCTCCGAAGATTCAGATGGCAACGATGTTGGAACAGAAAACCCGCAGACCCTCGAGATGGCGGAAAAGCTGAAGCGTTGGCGTCGCAAAAATTCTGCTGCATTAGGAATTCCAGCCTACCGCGTCCTCACGAATGCGACGATCGACCGCATTGCTGAATCATGTCCCACATCCCGAGAAGACTTGGAATCGATCTCGGGCGTGGGACCGGCGACCATGGAACAGTTTGGTGATGACATTATCGCCTTGGTCGCGTCGGTCCTGTCAGATTCAGCCCAAGCGGTGCAGATTATGGACGCGGCCGCAGCGGAATCGAAAATTCCCGACATCGATGAAGAAACGACCAATCACCGGGACTCCGGAGCGATTCCGGCCTCGCCAACCATTGCAATCAATAATTCTGAACCCGAAACCAGCATGTTCCGGTCCAACTCGGACGCCGGGCCGTCCTCTGAGTTGCCACCGAGGAACAATGAACGGGTTGGAGAGTCTGCCGGTTATTGGACATGGCGGCTGTTCAGCGATGGTTATTCGGAGTCTGAGGTCATGGCGATCAGGCATTGCGACTCCACCGAACTCGTTTCTCAACTATTGCTGGCAATCGAGAGCGGTTTGAGCGTGAACCCCAGTTGGATCACGAACGAACATGGCACTGAACGGCTTCGTAGCTCCAATAATCGGCCTTCAGGGGGCGGTTAGTCACTCAAGCCACGACTCACTACAATCTAGGCAGGAATCCGTCGCAAGCAGCGGTCGGAGTCCGTGACACACCCCCCCAATGGAGGGCTTGTCGCACAAACAGCAACGGCCAAAAAGGCAGGAAATGGATAAGAAGTCTGAGAAAAACGAAACCTCCGCGTCAGAGCCTCAAGAGGGCAAGCGTGGGAACAACTCACTCATCATCGCTCTACTTTTAGCCGGCTCACTCGTGTTGTTGTTCTACAACCGGGGTGAAGAGCGTTCCGCCGTCTCTGCGAGCTTCTTCCAGACTGAACTGGCTCGCGGGAACGTTGAGGAGGTCAGCATTGGCGAGCGTAGAGTCTATGGGACATTCAAGACGGCTCCCGATGCGCCTGTTGTGGCCGCCGAAGAAGCAGCACCAGCGACTGACGACGCGAAGGGATCTGAGGCAGAAAAGTCCCCCGTGGACGCTCAAGAAAAGAAATACTTGAAGAAGTTTTACTTCAACCGCTCAACTGATGCGGGGGCCGCTGTTGAGCTAGAGAACCAGCTGAAAGCTGGAAAAGTTGAGTACACGTACCTCGAACCCGACAACACCCAACAGATCATTTACTTCGTTGCTTTGATTGGGCTTCCGCTGGCGATCCTGTTCTTTCTGTTCATGATGCTGAGGCGAACGAAAAGCGACATCATGGGCGGCGGCTTTTTATCGGGGTTCAGCAAGAGCCCTGCTAAGAAGTTTGAAGCCAACGAGAAGATGGTGACGTTTGATGATGTGGCTGGGCTTGAGGGCGTTAAGGCGGACTTGCAAGAGATTGTGGACTTCCTCAAGACTCCCGGTAAATTCCAGAAACTGGGCGGCCGAGTTCCGAAGGGCGTACTGTTGAATGGACCTCCCGGTACTGGAAAGACACTTTTGGCAAGAGCGGTGGCCGGAGAGGCAGATGTCCCATTCTTCTCCGTCAACGGCAGCGAATTCATTCAAATGTTTGTTGGAGTTGGTGCAAGTCGAGTCCGCGACCTGTTCAAGACGGCGAAAGAGCAAAGTCCGGCAATCATCTTCATCGACGAGATTGATGCCGTCGGCCGTCAGCGCGGCGCCGGCTTGGGTGGCGGGCATGACGAGCGTGAGCAAACGTTGAATCAGATCCTTGGCGAGATGGATGGCTTTTCAGGAAGCCAGGCAGTCATCGTGGTCGCAGCAACAAACCGCCCTGATGTACTTGACCCAGCTCTCTTGCGTCCCGGACGATTTGACCGCCACATCACTGTGGGACGACCCACGATGAAAGGTCGGGAAGCAATTTTCAAAGTGCACGTTCGCGATGTACCTTTGGCAGACGATGTTGACTTGAGACGTCTTGCCGCGGGCACTGTCGGCCTGACTGGTGCTGACATTCGCAACATGGTTAATGAAGCCGCATTGTGGGCGGCAAGAAACGACAAGAAAATTGTGGACATGAGCGATTTTGATCACGCCCGCGACAAAATCCTGATGGGTGCCAAACGTGAGGAAGTGCTGCAGGACAGCGAAAAAGAGAAGACGGCCTATCACGAAGCTGGTCACACACTGACCGCCTGGCACTTGGACGGTGCACACATTGTTCACAAGGTCACGATCATTCCCCGCGGTCGCGCACTCGGAGTCACGCAGTATGTCCCCAATGAGGACCGTCTGAGTATTAGCAAGCGGGAGTTGGATCACCAACTGATCGTGTTACTCGGAGGTCGGGCTGCAGAAAAAATCATATACAACGAAACGTGCGTTGGTGCAGAAAATGATCTGGAGCGAGCCACTAGCATCGCCCGTAGAATGGTTACCCACTGGGGGATGAGTCCAAAAATTGGGCCTGTCAGTTACAAGACAAGCGATGAAGATCCGTTTCTTGGCCGCGAGATCCACCAGTCACGCCAGTTCAGTGAACACACGCAGGAATTGATCGACGAAGAAGTCGGGCGAATTCTTCTCGAAGCTGACCAGAAAGCCGAGCAATTACTTCGTGAACACCGTGATGACCTGGAAAGCATCACGCGGTCGCTGTTGGAGCACGAGGAACTTGGTGAAGCTGACCTGACCGAATTGATTGGACCGTCGATCCAATCACGCACTCAATCGAAGAGTGAAGATTCAGAAACAGCTCAGACATTGGCTCCCGATGGTTCCGATGCTCCCAAGCCTGATGTCGTCACCAAGACGGATCATCAGTCGTGAGAAGGAGATTGAGGCAACTAACTCGAAGACGCTGTCGTCACTGATATTCCATGGGCAAAAAGCGTCAAAAGCAGAGAACTGATTTTCGAAAGAAATATCAAGGCCGTGTGCGGAAGGGAGACCTGACTCGCGAGTTCCGAACAGGTGATGCGGATAGCTTGGCAGATGTTTCGCAGAGTGAACGCGTCAGTGGCAAGGGCGAATTGACGCGAAAACGCACCGTTCAATCCACGAATAAAAATGACCAACAGGTCAGCAGTGGTGAATTAAAAACAGGTCGCGTCGTCAGCGTCCACGGTTTAAAAAGTCGGGTATTAGCTGACGATGGAGAAATCTATGATTGTGCCGTACGTCAGGTACTGAAATCGCTCAGCATCGAGCAACGCAGTATCGTGGTTGCCGGAGATCATGTACTGATTCGAGCTGACTCACCTTTGGATGGAGTGATCGAAGAAGTCAAACCCAGACGTGGCGTCATAAGCCGAACCAGCCGCGGGCAACAACATGTGCTTGTCGCCAATGTTGACTATCTGCTGATCATTACGAGCGCCGCTGAACCCGGTCTGAAGCCAGCCTTGATTGATCGCTTCCTTCTTACAGCGCAACAATGTGATCTGGAACCGGTGGTGGTGGTCAACAAGATCGATCTTGTTGATCGTGTCGCACTGCAGCCAATGCTCGGTGTTTATGCGGCAATGGGCTTTCGGGTTTTGATGACGTCAGCGGAAACTGGCATCAACATCTCCTATCTACGCTGCTTGCTGCAGGGAAAGCAAACGGCCGTGACCGGGCAAAGTGGTGTGGGCAAAAGCAGTTTACTGAATGCGATCCAACCCGGTCTCGGTCTTGCAGTTGCAACCGTCAGTCAGGACAACGACAAAGGCCGGCACACGACGACGGCGGCCAGATTGATTCCGCTGGAAGGTGGAGGAGCCGTTTTTGACACACCTGGGATTCGACAATTCCAACTCTGGGACATTTCCGCTAGTGAAGTCGCTGGACTGATGCCGGATCTACGTCCCTATGTAAGCGCATGCCGATACCCAGACTGTCTTCACCTCAGTGAAGACGAATGTGCTGTCAAAGATGCCGTCGCAGATGGTCGTATCGATGCACGTCGCTACGACGCATATTGTCATTTACTGGAAGATGACTTGATGAGTGAAACCAAATCATAGCGCAGAAAGATTCGATGACTACCCCAGAAAATCCAACCGAAAACAATCCACATCCATGGCTGCGAGGCGCCGCTATCAGCAGCATCGGTATCGTGGTTGGGATTATTTCACTGGTCCTGTTTTGTCACGCACTCGGTTTAAATCTGCAGGACGAGGGCTGGGGATCAGGTAGTGACTCATGGGACTCGAACCGCGGCGAGATGATTATCTCCTTCATCGGATTCGGTATTGGCACCGTTATCTTTTGGCTGGGTTTCCACCAAACGACCAAGGCCAACTAATCTCATCGTCGTTCGTATCTAGGCAATGATATCGCGTCGATTTTGAACGTAGTCCCAGAGCACGAAGCGGTCGAGATCACGACCGCTAGTGAAAAACACGCGGCCTTTCGTCGTCTGTGCCAATCGTTGTGCAAAGCGAATGTCTTCTTGGCTCTGTGACCAGCTCGGAATCAAAAAGATATTGATCGTAATATCGTTCTTACTGCAGAGCATCGCCTCTCGCATCGTTGCCTGCTCGGTGCGGGGATCAGGTGGATACAGCATGTAAAGCTTTTCATCTTCGAAGTGAGCTGTAGGCAAACCATCTGTGATCAAGACAATTTGACGGTTCGGAGTATCACAATTAGCCAGATTCTTACGAGCGAGTTGTAGGGAATGCTGGATATTCGTGAAGTGTGGATGAACTTCCTGCTCGCTGATGTTCGGATCGCTCATGTCTGCCCAAAGTTGGACCCACGGGTCATGAATTGTCACGGGCTTTGGCATCATGTTGATGATCTCGCCGGGCGCACGGAGCTTGGCGAAGGTGAACATCTCAATGAACCGTAGAAAGTCACCTGGATACTCCGTCTGGATGAGACCTTGCAACGCAAGTGCCATCCTCTTCACATTGATATACTGTCCGTCGTATCGCATGGAACCACTCATGTCCATGATGACACAAGTGGCGCACTTTGGATGATTCCGTGTCTTGTGAACCTCGATATCATCCGACCTTAGACGAATCGGGCGTGAGTCTCCTTGTCGTAACAAAGCGTTGATCACGGTCTGCGGTAGATCAATGTTCGCGACACTGTCTCCGAACTCGTATGGCTTGGTCTGTTGCAACTCAACCGCCCCCTCGCCAACAACATCTCCTTCATGACGACCGCTTCGGGACTCCTGCAATTCGCTGAAGATTCTCTCCAGTAGCCTTCCCTGAAAAACGCGATAGGCTTGGGGTGTGAGACGAAACGCCCCGTTGTTTTCTGGATCTTTCTCTAGACCCTGTCTCTCGGCTTGCTCTCGAATCATGTTCTCGACCTGATTCCGCATTTCTTCGAGTTGCTGCATATCAGAAGGCTGCGCAAACTCACCCAGCAAATCCATATCGATGACGCCAATTTGGGCGTTTTTGGATGCCTGATCGATCTGCTTTAAAAGTTCATCGATCTTTTCCAGCTCTTCCTTCACCTCCAACGCAGTCGTGATGGACATCGACTCACTGCCCGTGAAATCGTACTTACTCCCGAGCTCTTCGATGTTGTGCTTATCTTCCATCCGCTGCCCCACCTGCAGCAGACCGCGGGCGAGTGGACCGGTATCGTCATCGACGCGGTACCAAAGCCTCTCAAGCATGTACGGCTGCTCGTGAACAACAGCCTCCTTGAACGCCTTTTCCAGCGGCTTGGGAACTCGCAGATTCTGAGCTGCTCCGCGGAATGCCTTCCTTGCCTTCTTTTGAACACTTCGGCTCTCGTACGTCGCGAGAATTTTGCGTTTCCGCTCCTCCAGCATCGCACGGAGCATATCCAGACTGGGTCCCATTCCAGCAATTTGGCTGGGATCCAACTTTACCGCCCGCGCTAGCTCTTCCTCAGACAGCTCTTGATAGCTGCCATACATCAGCGCCTGCTCGAACGCTGGTGAAACGAGATCGGGTGGTGGTTGTGTCGGAGGCGGAAACTGTGCTGGGTCGTATTTCTGATAGGAATGAATCACCCCACCAGGCCGATAAACCCGCCCTTTCCCGGGACGCTTTTCCTCAAATTTCATATTCAATTTTACCGTGGCGCTGACTGCGACTGATTTTTTCCATGCTATACAAACCTGCGAGCACAAACTCCACGCAACTCGCTCTAACAGCCTCGCTTTCGCTTGCGTTCACTTCGAACGCCATGTCCCATGCCGGGGGTACTTTCCTCAGACGCTCGGCGTACTCCTTACTGGGCAGCAGGTCACCGACTTCCACCCGAACGCCACCACGGAAGATTTCGGCAATGGCTCCCAAGCCATGCTCTTCAACATACTCGCCGAACACGATTTTGATCGCCTCTGCCGTAACCGCCTCCAAAACCTGTCGCTCACTCATCTGATGTGTGCCCATCAGATCCAACTCAAGCTTACCCAATGAACTGGAGTGAAGGTGCCCAAAGTCGCTGATCCGCGGCGATGCAGGTTGCTCACCATGAATGATTCCTCGATGACGGGCGGAGGCGATCAATGTCCGAAAATTAGCCAGAGAGAAACGGGCGGATACACCAGAGTCTTGGTCGATATATTTGCTATGTCGAGCCTGATTCGTGATCTCCTCAATGATCTGATACATGAAGTAGGGGACAACCACGGGATAGTCGCCTTCCAACTCAGCGTCCAGCTCCTGCTGCAGTATCTCTATGCCTTGGTCGCGTTCTTCTGGGTAGTGCGTCTGGATGATCGTACCGATACGGTCTTTCAGTTGGGGGATCACCTTTCCGCTTCGGTTATAAGTCGATGGGTTAGCCGAGAATAAAATCATGAGATCCAAGTCAAACTGGATCGGGTAGCCACGAATCTGAACGTCCCGTTCCTCAAGGATGTTGAACAATCCGACCTGAACCAGGTCATCAAGTTCAGGGAGTTCATTCATCGCGAATATGCCCCGGTGCAGTCTGGGTATCAAACCAAACGACAACGCCTCCTCAGCACTCATGCTGACACCGCCAGTCAGTTTGGCTGGATCGATCTCGCCGATAATGTCAGCAAATTTTGTTCCCGGACTGAGTCGTTCCGCATAACGTTGGTCACGTCCCCACCATGCAATTTTGACTTCGGTGGGATCCTGCTCGGCAACGAGACGCTTGCCGAGCGATGTGATGGGATTGGTAGGATCTTCATGAACTGGCAGGTCAGGATGATCAAGGTAAGGAATCCACTCATCGAGAAACCGGGTCAACATCCGCATGATCCGGCTTTTGGCCTGACCTTTCTCACCAAGAAACAGCATGTCATGCCCGGCCAAAAGGGCCAAATTGATCTCAGGGATGACAGTGTCATCGTAACCCACAATCCCGGGAAAAAGCTCCTCACCAGCGGCCAGCATCCGGGTGAAGTTATCACGAACCTCCTGTTTCACGGACTTGGATTTCCAACCGCTGTCCAACAGGGCCTGCAACGTGGTTGGCTGGGGAGCTGCCAAAATGGCCTTCATGGGTTCAATCCTCAAAGAATATTCAAACGGTTACCTCGAATTGTAGTGAGATGAACAGATCGAAGACTGGTGAATGCTCCCTAACTGGATACACAAAACAGAATCAGACTCATTCGAATGCTCGGACCTGCTGGCCGCTCTACCAAAATGGCCTGCCACGCTCTTCGTCCCACTCTCTTCGCGCGGT
>Ga0315332_10000338_pt1 | contig 20373 bp, 16 predicted proteins | sample M110034915metaG_FD_203455 | JGI IMG/M metagenome (GOLD analysis project Ga0315332, IMG submission 203455) | Ammonia-oxidizing marine archaeal communities from Monterey Bay, California, United States - M1 100m 34915 | ecosystem: Environmental > Aquatic > Marine > Intertidal zone | place: USA...
GAAAAAAACGTGGCACAGCGAGATCCAAGCCGCAGCACCCGATGACGGGCAGGTGTGTTGATCGCATCTGCCTGCATTTCCGTCCCGAGCGTTCGGTTCGGATGATTACCCAAAAACGTATAAGAAACCAAGGCCTGTCGCAGGATGTCCACCTCCACTGAGCCCCAGTCAGCTGAAAAACAGCCGATTCAACTCGAAGTTCAAGTCGAAAGCCCCCAAGCATGTTTGCGCGAGGTCATTGTGACCATTCCGCAGGCTGAAGTACAGCGTTACCTCAAAGAGGCCTACGACGAATTGGTACCTGAGGCTCAGGTACCAGGATTCCGCAGCGGTCGGGCACCACGCAAACTCGTCGAAAAACAGTTCAAAGATCGTGTCACCGATCAGGTGAAGGGATCGTTGCTGATGGACAGTCTCGGTCAAGTGACTGACTCGCAAGACTTTTCCGCGATTGGCGAGCCAGACTTCGACTACAACTCAATCAACATCCCCGATTCTGGTGACTTCAAGTACCAGTTCCAGATTGAGGTGCGGCCCAATTTTGATACGCCCACATGGAAAGGCGTTGAACTCAGCAAACCAGTTGAAGAAATCGCTGACGAAGATGTGCAGGAAGCTCTCGATCGCGTGCTCGCGAAGTATGCATCACTTGAAGCCACTGGCGAGCCAGCGGCAATTGGTGACAAGTTGCTCCTGACCGGCAAGTTCGAGCATGGCGACAAAGTTCTCTCCGAGATGGAAGAAGAAAGCGTGACGCTTGAGTCTCGATTAAGCTTCAGTGACGGCGTCTGCGAAGGCTTCGGGGAACTTGTGGTCGGCGCCACAGAAGGTGACACGAAGACCGGTAAAGTGACCATTGCCGACGGTGTTGAAGATGAGGAAATGCGAGGCACCGAAATCGACGCCACGTTCCACGTCGTTGAAGTGATGAAGCGAGAGAATCCGGAACTCACACCAGCATTCCTTGAAGAGTTGGGCGATTTCGAGTCGGAGGACGAATTGCGAGCCTTTGTCCGGGACTCGCTCACCAGACAGGCGGATTATCGGACGCAGCAAGAACTACGAAAAGCAGTCGTCAGCTTGTTAGCTGATTCGGCAAGCTTCGAATTGCCGGAAAGTCTGGTCAAACGACAGACGATGCGTGAGCTCGAGCGTAAGGTGCTTGAGTTGCGAAGAAGCGGATTTGATGAAGACAGCATCCGTGGATTCGTCAATGCGTCCAAGCAAAATGCACAAGCCACCACTGAAGCCGCACTCAGGGAACACTTCATCCTCGAGCAAATCGCTGAGGAAGAAAGCGTTGAGGCCGACGACTCTGATTACGATGCAGAGATCGCGTTGATCGCACAGCAGAGCGATACACCCGAACGTCGTGTGCGAGCGAGACTTGAGAAGCAGGGGCAAATGGACGCGCTGCGAAACCAGATCGTCGAACGAAAAGTCATCGAGATGATCGTAGAGTCTGCCAAAGTGACCGAAGAACCTGTGGAAAAAAAATCGGGTGATGATGCAGGCGAGTTCGCCGTTTATCACAGCGTGCTGAACACCAAGGAAACAGACGCGATTCCCGAGGCCAAGTACGAAGACAACACGCCAGCGGGTGCCGAGGCAGACGCTGACAAGAAGGACTGAGGCGAGTCGCGGCTGACAAGCTGCAACGCTTGATTGCGGGGAACCCCTGCAATCCGGTGATATCTCGCTGAACCCCAGAGATCTAGAAAGCCCGGAATTGAGAAATTCTCGGGCTTTTTTTACAGAAGCCTGAATGGCCCCAGTTTGCTTTGAGTCCTCGAGTGCTTTCCCGAGGACGCCCCGCTTCTGCCCTCTTCTCTTGTCTGCTTGGTAATCGGGTGGTTTCTCTTCCGAGCCCGCAGAATCGAGCAAAATCCCCCAGCGTGAGTGAACTCGCTTTCAAAGCGATTTTGTATGCATTCGGTGCTGGGGAAATGCACTTCAAACGCCCCCTGGAGAAAGTGAAAAGACCTCTTTTGCCGCAGTCGGGGGATGTGGTGGGTTGCGCTGGAGGTGGTACCATTGTGCATCGGCAGATGTGCTCGTTTGAAGCGAGGTGAACCCGAAAATGTGGTAACATGCTGCCCCGGGTGGATCATGGAGCATGGCAGATCGCCCATCATTGAGTTGACAGCTAAACACCCCAAAATGGTTGGGTGATAGCTAGAAAGCGAATCCGTTGAGAACAAAACATGTTTGATATCAGTTTGGTCGCCCAAGCGGGCCGAGGCACGGCAATCGTTGCGGTTGTGATCACGGTTGTTGTTTTGGTTGTGCTCTTCATTGTCTCCCGCTACTTCGGGTTATGGATTCAGTCCATGCTGACGGGGGCTCAGGTTACGATCTTTGACCTGCTTGGAATGACCTTCCGAAAGGTCAATTCGCGTGCGATTGTTCGCAGCAAGATCATGTCAACGCAGGCTGGTCTCGTTGACCCGGAACTCACCAGTAAAGCACTTGAAGCCCATTACCTGGCTGGCGGGAATGTTCAGCAGGTCATTCGCGCTTTGATTGCTGCAAAGAAAGCGAAGACGATCTCACTGACATTTCGTGAAGCGACCGCGATTGACTTGGCTGGCCGAGATGTCTTGGAATCAGTTCAGACCAGCGTTTATCCCAAGGTCATCGATTGTCCTCCCCGCGGTTCAGCGAAACCGTCGTTGGATGCCGTCGCCAAAGATGGAATTCAGTTGAAGGTCAAGGCTCGCGTGACTGTACGTGCAAACCTGCAGCAACTGATCGGTGGTGCAACCGAGGAGACAATCATCGCTCGAGTCGGTGAAGGAATTGTTAGTGCGATTGGATCTGCAGCGAACCACAAAGCAGTCCTTGAAAATCCGGATGTGATCAGTAAGGCCGTGTTGGCAAAGCGGCTCGATTCGCAGACTGCATTTGAAATTGTTTCCATCGATATTGCCGACATTGATGTCGGGGCTAACATTGGTGCAAGGCTTCAGGCTGACCAAGCAGAGGCGGACACCCAGGTTGCACGTGCACGTGCAGAAGGAAAGCGAGCTTCTGCTGTTGCTGAGGAACAAGAGAACCAAGCCAAGATTCAGGAAAGTAAAGCATCGGTTGTGCTGGCACAGGCAGCAGTTCCTCGGGCGATGGCGGAAGCATTCCAAACTGGAAAATTGCATATTCTCGATTACTACAAATTGCAGAATGTCGCGGCTGACACCGAGATGAGAAAGTCGTTGGCAGTCAGTGCTCATGGTGACAGTGATTCGGGCCAATCCAAGTAAGACGAAGAACGAATCACGCATTCACAAAGGGACCGACACCATGTCTGGTGATCTTGAAGATTTTCTGAAGCGGGCTGCGGAGCGTCGTCAGGCCAAGGCAGCCCAGCAAAAGCAAAGTGCACCGCCAAAACGTGTGCCGCCGCAATACTCAGACCGCCGAACAGAACGGGCTCCGCGGCCAGTCCCAGAAGCCGAAATCGTTGAGGCGCAAGTTGTACCTGCAGCATCCGCTGATAATGTTGTGGTTGCCCAAACCGTGACTGAAAACCAAGCTCGCTCCAGTCAGGCTAATCGGTCAGGGAGACGCAAGGCCGTTAAGGCGAATGCTAAAGCACCAAGCCGGATTGCAAGTGAAGCGAAATCAGGAGCAACGGCCTCGGCAGGCGGCAATTCTAATTCGAGGCCCTATGCTCAGCCCACTGCATCAACGGACTCTCAGCAGCCCGTTGGATTTTCCGCCGAAGATTTGGTCGCTATGTTGAAACGGCCAGGGGGAGTTCAGCAGGCGCTACTGCTTCGTGAAATCCTCGATCGTCCCGAGCATCGTTGGTAATCAGGACTGCCGGGGATGTTGGCGGAACAAGAAGAAGTCATCGATTCGCGTCGAGATTGCTGACGTCGTGTTGTCGCAAACCTGCGATTCAATGCCCTACCAGTCCTCTCGTTCGGCTCATTGCGGTTTCAGCAGTCGCTGTGTGGTTTTTGAAAATGAGTAATACGTCAAAGAAGGTCCCTGTCTGGTCCAGGCCAGTCCCTTTATCTCCCGAATCCCAATGGGGGCCAATTGGTTATGTGGTGGTCGTTTGGGGTATCGCTGGTTAAGCTGCCTTGTCCGTTGTTCTCGCTCTTAAAATCTTAGCCTTGCCTGACTCATCACCCACATCAGAGTCATCCGTCAATGTAGATGTGGCGGCGACTTCCCGCGTTGCAGGTCAGAACTCACCGCGGGCAATGATCGCGGTTTGCACTTACAACGAAGCAGAAAATATTGCGTTGATGGTTTCCGGTTTGAGGCAGGCCTTGCCTGACGCTGATGTGATCGTGGTCGATGACAACTCGCCTGACGGCACCGCCCAACTGGTCAGGGAGATGGCTGAGGGTGATTCTTCGGTTCGTGTGTTGGTCAGGGAAAACGAGCGAGGTCTTGGCAGTGCAATCCGTTTCGCGATGCAGTATTCAATCGATCATGGTTATGACTACTTCATGAATCTTGACGGTGATTTGAGTCACAGCCCGAACCAAATGAAGTGGCTGTTTAGCAAGGCTTTAGAAGACAGCAGTTTCGCGGTGGTCGTGGGGTCGCGATACGTCTCTGGTGGTGAAATCATCGGCTGGCCGCTGCGACGAAAGCTGATGAGTCGAATGGTCAATGGTTTCGCGACCACTTGTTTGAGGTTACCCGTGCGTGATTGCAGCGGATCAATGCGTTGTTATCGTGTCAACGCACTTGCAAGCCTTGGGTTGGAGAACTTGCGTGTCAACGGTTATGCGATTCTGGAGGAGGTTCTGCTGCGACTGCATCAGCGAGGTGAGTCGATGGCAGAGGTGCCGATCACGTTCACGGAGCGTGAGCGTGGTTACAGCAAGTTGACCATTTCGGAGGCGATGCGCTCGATGATTCAGATCATTTCGTTGGCGTTTCGCCCGAAAGTTGGGTAACTGATCAGTGGTGTGGCAGAGGTTGTGCGGGTTTTGCCTTGCATTTCATTTTGTTCCCAGATGCGAGGGTGAAGGATCTGGCGTCCCATTTGCCATTCCGCGTCAGACTGCCGCATTGGCCCCAATGCGATCGTGCATTCGCCTGCTATAATCGAAGGTTCAGCGAGGCTGTTTGGAAAGTTCTCGTTTTGTTTTACTTGGCAGAAAAATAGGCAAACGGCGTGTTGAGCGGGACTTCCCATGACGATCCATCCGGGACTGATGTAATGATGCTGGACGGTGCTTCTGAGGAGTCCTACTCCTACGATGACACAATCGTCCGTTGTTTCTTGACGGTGACCCTTCTTTGGGGCTTTGTCGCCGCAATTAGCGCCGTTCTGGTCACCTCTACCTTGCTGCATCCGAGGCAGGATGCTGGAGTGGAGTGGCTAAGTTTCGGGCGACTTCAGCCTGTCGGGGTGTTGCTATTCTTCATGGCATTCGTCGGCAATGGAATCTTTGCCGGAATCTATTACAGCACCCAGCGACTTTGTAAGGCGAGGATGTGGAGTGGGGCCTTGAGTTGGCTTCACTTTTTGAGTTGGCAGACGCTCATTATCGCTGCGTTGGTCACCCTGCCCAAAGGCATGACGCAAGGGCGGGAACTTAGCGAAGCAGTGTGGCCAATTGACTTGGCAATGACGTTGGTTTGGATTCTGTTCTTTGCATCAAATTTTGCGATGACGGTATCGCACCGTCGGGTGCGGCGAATGTATGGGTCGCTGTGGTTTTATATTGCTTCCGTGGTTGGAATGGGACTCAACAATCTATGTACGTTGTTTGTATTTCCAACGGGGTTATGGAAAAGTGACTCGCTGGCGACTGGAATGCAGGATGCTTTGTTGCAGGTGTGGTATAGCCACAATGCGATCCTCTTTCTGTTGATCATGCCAGCACTGGGCTTGGCGTATTACTTTGTCCCAAAAGTATTGAATCGCCCGATCCACAGTTACAAACTTACCATCGTCAGTTTTTGGACATTGACCCTTGTAGGTGTTTGGTCAGCACCACGGCTCTTGCATTACACCGCTTTGTCCGAGTGGGTCTCCAGCCTTGGAATGTTATTTGGAATACTGCTTGGCGTGGCTGTGTTGGGTGGCGTCATTAACCTGTTGATGACTTTCCGTGGAACCGAGGTTGAAAAGTCCGCCAATCCTTCGATGCGATTTCTCAAGTGGGGAGTTTTGCTGCTGGGCGTCTATGCCTGTGAAGAAATTGCCTTGAGTGTGAAAAGTATCCGCGCCCAAGTGGATTACTCCGAATGGATCACCGCTCACTTTCAATTGGGACTCATGGGATGTGGCGGAATGCTAGTTATCGGCATTGCTTACTGGATGATCCCCAAGCTTTTTGAAACAGGGATCGCCAGTACAAAGGCAGTCGGTTTGCATTTTTGGTTGGCGGCAATTGGCGTACTGTTGTGCGTCTTACCGGGCTATGCGGCTGGATTTGTTCAGAGTGGTGTTTGGAATGCCATGGATGATCTCGGTATCCTGAAATACGACTTTGCTGAGTCGACGTCCTTCCTGAAAAAAGTTTGGTCGTTGCAAATGGTAGGCGGGTTGGCATATTTCCTTGGCTTGGGCGTGATGCTTGCCAACTACACCAAGAGCTGGATGAATCGTGCGAAACCCTATCAGGTACCGGTGTATCACGTAGAGGCCAATGCAAAACACAATCGTCCGGTACCAAGTCCAGAGCCAGTTAGCATTCTTGAGGCCGCGCCCGTCTTGAATGTTGCCAAAAAAGTGGATGTTTGGACCCGGCTGAATTGGCACCAACAGTGGGAGCAGTCTCCACGCAAAATCGGTGTCCTCGTTGCGATGGTGGTCCTGGTGGCATTCACCATCGAAATCGTTCCCCTGTTTGTTTTTGCCAGCAGTAACGTGCCGGAAATCGCTTCTGTTCAACCCTACACGCCATTGGAATTAATGGGACGGCACATTTACCAGACTGAAGGGTGTTCCAAATGTCATACCCAGATGGTCAGGCCACTGATGTCTGAGACGAAACGCTACGGAGAGTTCAGTCAGCCGGGCGAGTTTGTGTATGACCAGCCAGCACAGTGGGGAAATCGGCGGATCGGTCCCGACTTGGCACGGGAGTCCGGTAAGCAAACCAGTTTCTGGCATTGGCAGCACCTTGCGAGTCCTCGCAAAACCAGCCCTGACTCAGCGATGCCTTCCTATCAGTATCTGCTTGATCGACCCATCGATATTGAGGAAGTGGACGAACTGGTGCAGGCAGCTCGAGAGCGAGGGATTGGCTATGAAGCTGACTTGGCTGAAGTGAAAAGTAGCGTCAGCAAGCAGGCAGAGAGTGTTGCAGCTGACATTGTTTCCAAGGGAGGAACGGTGCGGCGTGGCAACCTGATGACCTTCGATTCGCAAGCTGTAGCCCTGATTGCCTACCTGCAACGATTGGGGGCGGATCTTTCCGCACCGCCCGCTGCGAAAACAAAACCAGCTATTGCTGAAGAAGAGAACACGACCAGCACAACGAAAACCAGCCAAACGAAAACCAACCCAATCGATCCAAAATTGACAAAGACAGCTCGCGATTCTGGCATGAACATGATGCTCACTGCCGTGCCTTGATCTTGCGTGGATTTTGCAGGACACCACTTTGTTTCGAGGGCATCGCCCTCGTGGATCAGAGGAATCCCTGCAGACGTGATTGATAACAATCGATGCCAATTTTTGCTGCAACGAACCTACGCTGAAATCACCACGGACCATCATCTGTGTGCCGAAGATTTTTTTCGAAACTACCTACTGAACCCTTAGCCCCAGTCATACTGCCCTATTCTCGTCGGGGATCTTTCAAGCCATGAGCGATCACAATCACAACGTCTCTGATTCAAACGATGTATCGTCTGCTGATAAGTTGACCGAAGAATCCTTTGACGGGATTCAACAGTATGATCACCCACTGCCTAAGTGGTGGATCTGGCTATTTGTAGGTTGCATCGTTTTTGCTCCACCTTATTTTTGGTTCTACCACAACGGTACCGAAGGTCGTTCGCTTGCTGATCAACATGATCAGCTGCTGGCTGCAAACTTGAAGTTGCAATTCAGCCAGATGGGAGACTTGAAAGCAGATCGTGAGACGTTGGTGCGTTTTACTTACGACGATTCATGGTTGCGAGTGGGGCGATCCATCTTCAAGACGAATTGTGTTTCATGTCACGGTCGTGATGGAATTGGTCAAGTTGGGCCGAATTTACAGGATGACCATTACAAAAATGTAAGCGATATCGCTGACATCTTGCGCGTCCTGGAAAATGGTGCTAACGCCGGCGCGATGCCTGCATGGAAGTCAAAACTCTCCACGAATGAGATCGTTCTGGTTTCGGCGTATGTGGCGAGTTTGCGCGGCAAAAGCGATGGGTCAGGCAAGCCAGCTGAAGGAAGAGAGATTGCACCATGGCCGCAGGCCCCACCCGAGAATGCAAACGCTGAAAAACCAGCAGCGCAGGGGTAGCTTGCTGCGGTCGTTATGGTTCGAAAAGCTCGCAGGTACTTGGTGAGCTGACAGGGATTTCTGTGCAGAGTGAGGGCTGCGGGGCATGTGATCTTCACGTTGTTTCTTCTGTTCTCCGTAAAGCGTGATGAGGGGTTTTGCGAGCTGACTCGCTAATCTTCATGTCTTAGTCAGCGATGCTTCCCTGCCGTAGCAAGTTCCTTTTTGGGGCCGGCGAGGTGTCTTAACCAGCTTTGTACTGTGTTCTGCGTGCTATCTCATTGTGCGGTAAAATCCTCACTTGATACTCAGCACTAAGGCGGTTTCCTTGTGCTGGATTGAATTCCTACCGCTTGTGTGGACGAGGTGAGGTGATGCAGAATCGACGGGCTTTCTTGGCAACAGGGCTCGGTGTAGCAGTGCATGGTGGATCCAGCTCACTGATCGCAGAAGATCAAGCGGGAACAGTGTCACGCGGTGCATCCGGTGTGGATCAGGAAACTGTGGGGGTGGAGGTTTTGCTTCCACGTAACCGTGTTCCCTTGTCTTTCGTCATTGATGATTCAACCTGCTTGGTGAACATGGGGCATTTCTGCACGCCTCAATTCGCCGAAGCGCTACCCGACCGCGCTGAATACAAAAAGCCTTGGCGAGATTGGCCTCGTGAGATTCCCGATCAGTTTGTTCGCCGATTTGGTGAGTGGTGTGCGGATCAGGGAGTGCGAGGAAAATACAGCATTGTGCCCTACCCTGCCTGCGTGGGTTGGGTTGATCGTGAGCTGCCGGGGTGGTCGCGCCGGCAATTGCAAGACAGTTTAAAAATCGTTCGTGAACTGATGGTCCCAAACTGGGACATTCACCCTGAAATGATCACGCACACCCGTGTCATCGATTTGAAGACTGGACGGCCGAAGGAAGCGATCAATGCTGGAACCATGGAGAACTCTTATCCACAGCAAAAAAAGAGTGTTGATGAACTGGCGGCGTATCTCGCTTATGCCCTACGCATCCTTGAGCGTTGTGATCTGCCATGTGAGGGAGTCACCACGCCAGGTGGGTTCGGGAACCTTGTGAAGAGCGAACTGTCATTGGCGGTTGATCAGGCGGTTCGAGACGTCTATTCCGTCGATCTGCCACACTACTTCAAGTATGTGCATACAGGCGACCAAAATACGGAACCCATTTTGGAGCATGTTCGAGGATTGGGAACGAAGGATCTGAGACTGACTGTTAACGTGCCAGCTGGCACAGGAGACTGGTTCGGTGGTTGGCAGGGTGATGGCGTTCCTGATACGGATCGATATTGCAATCAGGATGCAACGTCGGGTCGGATGGTTGAGCTGATCGAACGTAAGCAGCCCGCAATCATGCTCTGTCATTGGCCGGGGATGTATTGCAACGGCACTGAATCCGGGTTTCGAGCATTTCAGAGAATTGTAACTTCATTGAATGCTCGCTTTCGCGATCAGACAGTTTGGATGAAGTTAAGTGAAATCGGCCGTTATTGGGCTGCGAAGGATTTAACGGCGATCAAACGTATTGGGAATCAGGTTACCTTCGATGCGCCATTTGACGTCAAGCACTTTACGCTTCGTGTTACGAACGCGACGGGGCCCCCGCGTTTGGGTGCTAAGCTGACAGAGGTTGCGAAAATGTCTGCACTCACTGCAGGTACGTGGTGTCAGTCGGGGCAGGATCAAATGATCTGCTTCAACTTGGGTCGAGGGCAGTCGTTGTTGCAGTGGGGTTAAATCCCGATTCTCAAAACATTAACTCGGTCCCCGTTCTGCGAGGGACCGAGTTGTTTTGCGAGGTAGTCAGCGTGTTTCCCTGAGACAGGAATTCTCTTTACCCACGCTTGGCAAGGATTCATACACCGCATTGGTGTTGCACAAATCAGAATTCAGAGCGGTCGGCGACTTCTCCACCCCGAGCTGTGAGGAGTGCCTTGAGTAATGAGGCATCGATGTCATCACCGAGGTACAGAGCAGAACCATCCGCCAGTAACGCATTGAAACCTGCACGCTTGCCATCGAATAACTTGCTCTTTGGCTTATCGATATCAATCGATACATCTTCAGGCTTTGTCCACGCAGTCGCGGTGTCAGGCAGGGTTTCCACCGCCAAGATGGTGTTGGAGGTTCCGTCGGTGATTTCTCGGAAGGTGCCGCCGGCGTCCGAATTCATGATCAGTTTTTCACCAGTGGGTCGTTGGTAGACTGTCATTCCCGGTTGGGTCTCAGTCTTCGGATCAACATAGATATCAGGCATGAGATTCAGCAGCTTGATATTGTGTTCACTGTCCCACGGTTCATCGAGGTGGAATTGGTCATATAAGGCTTGTTCCTCGATGAACGGAAGGATTTTGACACGCCAACTTAGCAGTGCTTTTCCGTTTTTATCGACGATGTTGCCAGGCAGTGTGCGGTACACATCATAGTGATTATGCATCGCAAGCCCGATCTGTCGCATATTATTGACTGACGACATGCGTCTTGCTGATGCTCTGGCTGCTTGAACAGCGGGTAGCAGCAAGCCAACCAGCACGCCATTGGTCGTCATGCTGGGGTTAAGCGTCCCCTCGATTACGACTTCCCGACCGGTCTGCGTGGGAGTGATTGTGTTGACCATGTGGTCGGCCACGCGTTTCATGTATTGCTGACTCGCGGCAGCGACTGGATCATCCTGGTTCATGTCAGCTATCGCAATCTGCAGCAGCATGTCGCGCACTGACAAGATCCCCTTGCTCAGGGTGCGTTTCAGTTCCTCTGCTGCGGACGCATCACTCGCCAACATGGTGAGACGCTGGCCAGCCTTTTCGTCTTCGATGTCGATCGTTAGGACAATCGCATCTACTAAGTCGGGCACCCTGGTCAAGCCTTGCAGTGGTGGTGGAATTTGGTCGCCCGCGTTTTGTAGCAGGTTCATCGCGATGGGACGCACTGGTTCCATCGAAATCAATAACGAGACTTGCCCGGATGGCGGGGTCGTGTCTGCCAACTCTGCTAGTGGACCAAGCACACGATCATCCGTCCCCGCACGTATAACGGTGTCCATGTAATTTGGCGTTGCCAGAATGACGGTCCGTTTATCGCTGGGAAAGGTGTATTGATCGGATAGCATGTATTGCCATCCACGTCGACCGGCTCATTGGCATTCACCATCTCAGCGTTAACCTGAGCCAGATTGAAGTCCTGTTTCAACTTGATGACAGCAGCGACCATTAGTCCAGTTGGACCTGGAACTGCGGCAATGACTCGCACCGTTTCAATATCTTCTGCAGTCATGCCAATGTTTTGCTGACACCAAGCATTGGCAATCTCGACTGGGTACAGCTCAGTCTGGGGGCTCGCAAGTGTTTCTGAGATCCGCATGATCACGGTCGCTGCGGCATCCGTTGGAAGAAATGCATTGCCGATCGCTTTTGACTCTTGTGCCGAAGCTTGAAGTGCAAAACCAAAAAAACAGCAAGCTGTCGCCACGAACGCGAGTGAACGGTGTATTAGAAAATGGGTGTTCACGTGAAAGATGCCTCTTCAGGGATGTTGGTGAAATGGTGAAATGGTGAAATGGTGAAATGGTGAAATGGTGCTCAAATCAGTGTTTGGGTAGAGTTGACGTTTTATTCAGCCCCGTACCTGTTCAGTCATGGTACTTCATCCGCCATCGTAACGATGCTTGCCGTTGATGAACTAAGTTCTGCATTCGATGTGGCGAGTGAAGGCGCGTGATGGGCAGACTGCTTACGCCGTTCTGTTGAACGGGCTCTGCTTTGCGTCGGGGGAGGCGCGAGGAATCGTCATTTTGGCAAGTGTTGGGTTGGCGACATTGCCCGGTCTCAGGCTTGTTGCCTGCGATCCTTTCGTTGCGGGGCCAGTTACTCGGTTTTGACGAGCTGGACGAGTGTTCAAGTGTCAAGTTTGGAATGAAAGGGGCCGTTTTTACGATTGCTATGACAGGTGGCCGTTTGCTTTGAAATTCTGCTCTCTGAGGCAGGTCGGGAACGACGTCGCCAGCTGGAATGATTAAAATGATAGGCATGGATGCCTATTTACCAATATCACTGAGATCATTCCGCCCGAAGCGAGCTTCAAATTTTGAACGCGGTAATTGTTTTATGGCTGTGCGGTCGAGCATTAACCTGAGCGTTCGGATCTTATTTGGTTGGTTTTTGATTAGTCTGCCGCGACCGCTTGCAGCCGAAGACGTTAACACTGCGAACCGTATTGAAACGAAAGCTCCAAGCACTGAGCAATTGGAATTTTTTGAGAAGCAAATCAGGCCGGTTTTGGTTGAGCACTGCTACGAGTGTCACAGCGAACGAGCGGATGGTGGCTTGCAACTCGATTCACGTGAAGGCTTGCTCCGTGGTGGTGACAGCGGGGCCGCACTGATACCGGGTAAAGCGGACCTCAGTTTGTTGATTGAAGCAGTCGGTTATCAGAACCTTGATTTCCAGATGCCCCCGCAAGGCAAGTTGGACCCGGCCCAGATCGCAGCGCTGGAAAAATGGATAGCAATGGGAGCGCCTGATCCACGTGAAGAAAAGACTGCCGCGCGGTTACCAGTTGGGATGAGTACCGCGAAGGGGAGAGAATTCTGGTCGTTTCAACCTGTCTCCAATCCAGTGGTACCTGAAGTCGGTGGGCATGCTTTTGTTAAAAATCCAATTGATGCTTTTGTTTTGAAGCGTTTGTTGGAGAAAGGATTGCAGCCCGCACCGACTGCCCAACCTCGTACGCTGGTGCGAAGGTTGTACTTGAATCTGACGGGTGTTCCGCCCACACCAGAACAGGTCGACGACTATTTGTCCGATACCTCTCCACGATCCACTCAAGCGTTGATCGATCAATTGCTGCACTCACCGAGCTACGGTGAACGCTGGGGACGTCATTGGTTGGATGTTGCCCGCTATGCCGATTCAAATGGGTTGGATGAAAATCTCGCTTTTGGTAACGCATGGCGGTATCGAGATTATGTGATCAAAGCATTCAACGCAGATCGTCCGTTCAATCGTTTTTTAATTGAACAGCTTGCAGGTGATTTGTTGCCCGATGTTACTGAAGAAACGAGAGTTGCGACAGGTTTTCTCGTGTTGGGCGCCAAAGTGCTGGCAGAGCCTGATCGAGAAAAGCTGACGATGGACACGATCGACGAACAGATTGACACGACCGGTAAGGCATTCATGGGGATGAGCTTGGGATGTGTGCGTTGTCATGATCACAAGTTTGATCCGATCAAGCAGCGTGATTACTACGCATTGGCTGCAATTTTCAAAAGTACGAAAACGTTTGGCGATTCAAACACCGGCGCGATTAAACATTGGCACGAGTATGTTTTGGAAGCTGGTGATGACTTGAATGAATTCAAAGTCATCGATGCAGAAATCGCGAGGCTCAAAAAGGAAGCGAGCGACTGGAAGAATGCAGCGATGACCAAGCTGCGAGTCGAAGCCAATGAAAAGGCAACGGAATACTTGGTCGCCAGCACGGAATTTGGGATCGCCGATTCTCTGGTTCGGATTACTGAAGTTGCGGATCGGTACGGCCTGCATCCTCGAATCCTGCACCACTGTCGGCGACACCTCGAGTTCAACCAGCAGCATGCGGTATTCAAACCGTGGCATCAGGTCCAACAGAGCTACTCCGACACAGCACTCAAAGCAGACGCCATACACAAGATTTATGGTCCACTCTTTTCTGCTGCCGCGGCGGACAAGATTGTCAAGGAATCACCGGACGTTGATCCCATGCTCGAGTCAGTCGTGCTGCCAGATTCAAAGCTGGTTGCAGCGGCGTTGAAAGATCGTTCTGGCTTTCTAACCATTCCACCAAAGCCTGAGTTCGCTTTTGACGGTGAGACTTTGGCTGAGTACAACCGACGAATGGAAGCCGCCAGGATTTATGAGTCCAAAGCTCGCGACGTTCCAGCGGCCATGGGAGTTTCTGATGACACCGTCCTAGCAAGATTGCCGATTCATATCCGAGGGAGTCACCTGAATCTTGGTGAAGAAGTGGGCAGGGATTTTCCAGAGGTCATGCGGAATTCGAATGTCCGCCCCGTCTTCCCACGTCATCAAAGTGGACGACTGGAGTTTGCAAGGTGGATGGCTAGTACACAGCATCCACTTACCGCCCGTGTTTATGTAAATCGGGTTTGGCGATGGCATTTCGGCGAAGGATTAGCCAGAACCACTGAGAATTTTGGGGTGCTTGGTGATCGCCCATCGCATCCTGAATTGCTTGACTGGCTGGCACATTGGTTCATGGAATCGGGTTGGTCAACCAAAGCCCTTAATCGCCTGATTCTTGATTCCAATACCTACCGGATGTCAGCTCTTCATCCACAAAAATCAAACGCCAATGAAGTGGATCCCGATAATCGGCTGTTGTGGAAGTTCCGCATGCAGCGTCTGGAACCCGAGCAGATTCGGGATTCGATCCTCGCGATCTCGGGGCGTCTTGAAAGAACCATGGCTGGGAAGACAGTGCCTTTGCGTAATCGTCAGTTTGTCTTCAACCACACGTCGGTTGATCATACTCGATACGACAGTCTGCGAAGGGCTGTCTATTTGCCGGTGATTCGTAACAACTTGTACACGATGTTTGAGCAGTTCGACTTCCCCGATCCCACCATGCCCACCGGCGATCGCAGCGAAACCGTTGTTGCCCCCCAAGCTCTGTTGTTGATGAATTCTGATCTTGTGCTTGACTCTGCTGATGCTCTCGCCCAAAGTCTGCTGCAATTGTCGGTGAGTGATACATCGCGAGTTGAAATGGCTTATCAGCGAGTGCTGGGGCGTTATCCCAATGAACGTGAGTCCCGCCGTGCTGTCGACTTTGTGGCACAGATCAGATCAGGTGCCAGGCTTAATGCAGGTGCAGTTGATGATGATTGGATCAGCAAGGGATGGTCGCTGTTCTGTCAAAGTCTGTTTGCCAGTAATGAATTCATGTATCAAAGGTGACAGCATGTTGAAATCATCATTGCGATCCAGACGCAGCGTTCTTCGCAATAGCGCGGTAGGTTTTGGGAACCTTGCGTTCCTGCATCTATTGCAGCAGAATTGTCCGGCGACAGATCCGGCAATCAGTGAAGCGGCAGCGGTCAACCCTGCCGGGCCTTTGACGCCCAAGCCCACGCATTTTTCGGCACGTGCAAAACGTGTTGTCTTTTTGTTCATGAAGGGCGGCCCGTCGCATGTGGACACCTTTGATCCCAAGCCGTTGCTGGATCGAGATCACGGCAAACCATTACCGTTTGATCTGCCACGAGTCACTTTTGCCAAACAGGGGAACCTGTTGCGATCGCCATGGCGTTTTAAACAGCATGGCGAGAGTGGACTGCCCGTCAGTGAGTTGTTTCCTAATGTTGCGACTCACGTTGATGACTTATGCATTTTACGTTCCCTGCATGGCACCAATCCCGCTCATGGTGGTGCCTTGCTGAAACTGCACACAGGTAGTGATCAATTTGTGCGTCCTAGTCTTGGGTCGTGGTTGACGTATGGGCTGGGGACTGAAAATGAGAATTTACCTGCTTTCGTTACCATCTGCCCTACTCTGGCCCATGGGGGGGTGAATAACTGGGGAGCCGCTTTCTTGCCGGCACATTGTCAGGGGACCCCAATCGGAAATGCATCACTCAATGCCAGAACTGTTGGCGTCAAGCACATTCGTAACCAAAGAATTGATCTGCGAAATCAACGTCAACAATTGGATCTGATCCGTTCCATGAATCAGGATCATTTAGACAGTGTGGGATCGAACGCAGCACTGGAGGGAAGGCTTGATTCATTTGAGCTTGCTTATCGTATGCAGGCATCAATGCCGGAGTTGCAGGATCTGACAAAAGAAACAGTAGCGACTCAGCGGATGTATGGAATTGACGATCCTGTGACCGAGGATTTTGGTCGGCAGTGTTTGATGGCCAGAAGATTCCTTGAAAATGGCGTTCGCTTTGTGCAAGTCACACACAGTGACAGCGAGGTGCAATGGGATCAGCACGGGAATCTGTACGCGGGGCATACTAAGAATGCGGCCGAGGTAGACAAACCAATTGCCGGATTTCTGCAGGACCTCAAGAGTCGTGGTTTGCTGGAAGACACGCTTGTGATTTGGGGGGGGGAGTTTGGGAGGACGCCCACCGCTCAAGGGAATAATGGTCGCGATCACAACCCCCATGGCTTCACCATGTGGATGGCGGGAGGTGGTGTCAAAGGTGGGTATGCCTACGGGGCAACCGATGATTATGGATATTATGCAGCCGAAAATAAAATGCATGTGCACGATCTGCACGCGACCATTTTGCATCTGATGGGGTTGGATCATCAACGCTTAACCTATCGATACGCGGGACGAGACTTTCGGCTGACCGATGTCGCAGGGCAGGTCGCTGATGACATTCTTGCCTGATACCATGCTCCTGAAACGATAGCAGCACGCATTGAATTTTGAGCCTGCTGATTATGGCTCAACCCGCGCGTTGCCCTCAATGGACTGCACCGAAATGATGTCGCACAATGTGGTAACGTCACGCAGCGGGATGATGTCACGCAGCGAGGCTCAGGTTTGCGATCCGGTTTGCGAGATCTGCCGAATGCTTGAATGGAAAATCAAAGATGACTGAACGAATCAATCCTGCGAATTCACTGACAGATGAGGAAAAAGCTGTTTATGAATGGCAAATGTGGATCCCAGATTTGGGCCAGCAGGGTCAACAGCGTTTGAAAGATGCTTCGGTGATGATTTCGCGAGTTGGCGGGGTCGGAAGCGTGGTTGCCTACGAGCTGGCGGCGGCGGGCGTAGGGAAATTAGTCTTGGCTCATGCCGGTGACGTCAAACCCAGTGATCTGAATCGACAATTACTCATGACGCACGATTGGATCGGTAAGCCACGAATTGAGTCGATCCGTCGACGTCTGTTGGACCTCAATCCAAGGCTTGAAATCGTTTCTGTAGCTGAGAACGTGAATGACGAAAATGCTGCAAGCCTGGTTGAGCAATGCGATCTGATTGTTGATTGTGCACCACTGTTTCCAGAACGCTTTGCCATGAATCGCCAAGCTGTGCTGCAGAATAAACCACTGGTCGAATGTGCCATGTATGAAATGGAAGCACATATCACGACGGTGATTCCAGGGAAATCGCCCTGTTTGCAATGTATCTTTCCCAAGGACCCGCCTACTTGGAAAAGGCAGTTTCCTGTGCTGGGAGCTGTCTCAGGCACGGTGGCGTGCATGGGGGCGGTGGAGGCCGTTAAGGTGCTTGCCGGATTGGGTGATCCGCTGTCTGGCAGGTTATTGAGAATGGACCTCAGACGGATGACGTTTCACACGATGAATGTCAGGCAGCGTGCAGACTGCCCGGTATGTGGAAGAAACACTCAATGATGCGTTCATGTGACACTAGAAATAGCACAAGGTAATGCCTGACTTGAGACTACCCGCGGCCTTATTGTCTTTATCAGTAGACCAATTCCAGTGAAACTTGTTCAGGCAGCCCGGTAGTTCTGTCGTTCCTGTGATTCATCGTCCTGTTGTAGACGGTGCAATTTATGGTTTTCAGAGACCTGTTCAATTACCGAGGGGGTGACTTTTGATAGGCCGCTGCATGCGGCTGTCGTCAGTGCGGACTCACCGAGCACAGCAATTTCGCCGATCAGGCCTTCGCTCAGATCATGCAAGCGTGTGATCGCTGCTTCGCTGAAAATGGTGCGGGTGCTGCCAGCCTGCTGCAATGCTGCAGTCACATAGGAATGAGTGTCGTGCAGAGGCAACGACTCAAGCTCGATTTGCATGCCGCACATGCCCGCGTGTAATTGCAACAGAAGCCGATGTTCAGGCAAAGTTGTTGCAACGACCGAAAAATTCCGATGACGCTGCGCAAACTCAGCTGCAACGCCAATGGTGGAAGCGGGGCAATTTTCGAGGAACCACAGCGTGCGAATGCCTTGCTTGTCACTCTGTTGAATTGCTGCGTCAATCATTTGTGGCGTTATATCGTAGCGTTGCCCATATCCCAGTACTGAACCGAGTTGCTGCATCGGGGATGTTGAACCCTTGCCCGCGGCACGTGTCAAAATGACGTCGACCGGAGATGAACCAAATCCACGCAGCGAGACCATGTGGTCCACAAGGTGACTGACCCCCGAGCGACTTACTGCAGTCAGGAAAGCGAGTTTCCAGTTGCTCGCTGCAAAGTACTGCAGTGATGCTAACACTTCGCGTTGAGGTTGCCCTGAAAAAAAGAAGTCAGGGCAGCTTAGAAACGGTGGACGTTGGAGTGACCAGTGGTGCAGGTAGCCGGAAAATGGCTGATGTGCGGACAGCGACAATTCAGTTCCTGCAGAAAATGGTACGGTGATGCGGTGGGTTGAGACGTGAGGATTGCGTCTCCGAGTCCTTTTTAAGATCGGCTAAGGTGTAGTATCTTCTTGAGAATGCCTGAGCCCACCTGAAAACCAAAATAGCCAGACTGCGGTGCTATAAACGATGACACGACGTTACTTTGTCCCTGATTTACCCATTTTGGGCGGCTTGGTCAGTCTGCCTGAGGCGGAAGCACAGCATGCCAGTCGCGTGATGCGAGTTCAGGTTGGCGACGGTCTGGTGCTTTTTGACGGTCGGGGAAACGAGGCAATTGCACAATTTGTCGAGGTGGGACGCAAAGGGTGTCATTGCCAAGCCGAAGCTACCCAGGCGATCGATCGTGAACCCCAACGTGAAATCCATTTCGCGATTGCGCTCCCGAAACCTGACCGCTCCAGAGAGCTGATCGAGCGTTTGACGGAAATGGGGGTCCGCTCGCTGACACCTTTGATTGCTCAGCGTACACAGCGTCCACCCACCGATTCATTGCTTGCAAAACTTCAACGCGGTGTGATTGAGGCATGCAAACAGTCAGGCCGGAACCAACTAATGGACTTGAGAACACCGATGCGGGCTGATGCGTTTTTTTCAGCATGTGGCCCAGGGAACAAGTGGATTGCGCATCCGGCAATGGATCACCTGTCTCGAGATATCGCACCGTCAGGAACGTTTCATGTGGCCATCGGCCCCGAAGGTGGGTGGACTGATGATGAGGTAAAAGTGGCTGTTTCACATTCTTTCAAGCCCGTTGATTTGGGCACACGTATCTATCGGATCGAAACAGCAGCAACGACCCTCGCTGCTATTTTGGCAACCTGAAACCGATTGCAACCCAAGGACTGTCCTGTGTGGGTACTGCCCGCATTCTTGGGTTGCGTGAATCCGCAATGCTCGCGATTTCTTTGCGGAGCTGATTAGGGGAGTACGCGAGTGAGTAAGTGTGAGGTGTTGCTTCCGCATGACGACACCACGATTCCAAGCCTCGAAAAAGGACTGATGTATGTATGGCCAATCGCGGGACCAAGGATGTGACGCGAGTATCGGGTCACCGACTGAACCTGCGTTTTTTCCGACGCCTGCGCCAGTGCCCAGCAGCAACCGCTCAGGAAGCGGTCAAATAAACAAGCCAGCGGCACACCGAGCATCCGGAATGAAGTCGGAGGTTCCAGAGGTGGGAAGTATGTTACTGGCAGTTTACGAAACTGCGGAGGAATACAGGGCTGGAATATTGTTGGTTGAGGCGGCTGAGATCAGGGCAAGAGATTGTGGCGATTGCAGTCGTGGTACTCAGGACTCAGCTAGCCGGGTAGGCAACTGGTTGGGAAGAGTTGCTGAGCTTCAGCTTGAAAAGGATCATCAGCCTGGCGAGGCATTGCAGTGGTCTGAAGCCATTGATTTATCCAGTGATAAAATCCTGTATTCAGAGGCTCTGATCTACAAATTGAAGGGCGAGCATGTTGCTGCATGCCGCAGTTTGGTAAGCAGACTCCGGAGCATCACGTGGATGCTGGAAATGAGTCGGGGTGGTGACTGAATGCTCAAAGGGCGGTGGCAGTGAGCGCCAGTTCGCTTCGCCGCGATACATGC
>Ga0315332_10000339_pt1 | contig 20353 bp, 36 predicted proteins | sample M110034915metaG_FD_203455 | JGI IMG/M metagenome (GOLD analysis project Ga0315332, IMG submission 203455) | Ammonia-oxidizing marine archaeal communities from Monterey Bay, California, United States - M1 100m 34915 | ecosystem: Environmental > Aquatic > Marine > Intertidal zone | place: USA...
ATAGAGCATTAATGCAATTTAAAACAGGAGTTCAGTTTGGTAAAACGGGATTAAGTTTTGATACACAAATGAGGAACGTAGTTTCCACTCCTATGTTTGTAATTGGTTATGGATGGATAGGTGGTAAGGGTTCGGTCTCTGACGCTTTTAAATTTATTTATAATGATATTACTGGAGCAGGTAAAAAAATTACTAATCAAGCTTTTGTGGAGAGAGTGGGTAAAGGAATTAAACTTGGATACTTAGATGAAAGTATTGAAGCTCAAGAAATGTTAGCGGTCATTAAAAAACTTAATGAAAATCCTAACATAATTGATAGATGGATGAGTGGTGGTTTAAAAACTAAATTTATAGATAGAGCTACTCAGTTTTATCAAGCAGGAGATAACGTATGGAAAGAATATGCTTACGTATGGAATAGAAATAACCTAAACAATATTTTTAAAGGTAATAAAAAAGAATTAATTAAACAAGAAGAATTAGTAACGGGTCAAAAGTACAATCCTGTTTCTAAAATTACAAACAAAACTAAAACTTATGACGATGCAGTGGATGAGTTTGCTGCATGGTATGCTCGAAACTTAATGCCAACATATAGTTTGGTACCTGAAGCAGTAAGAGTTATAAGAATGACTCCAATTGGAAGTTTTATCTCATGGCCTTCAGAAATTTTAAGATTAACAGGGGTAGCTGCACGAACAGCTTTAAGAGAAGCTTCATCTACTAATGTAGCTATTCAACAAAATGGTTTAAGAAAATTAATGGGGATGACATTAACACTAGGAGCTGCGGGGGTAGTAATGGATAGAGTGTTTGAACAATATACAGGTGTAGATAGTGCTATGATAAAAGCGTTTAGAAGATCATTTGCCTATGAGTATGATAGAAATTCTAGATTCACGGCAGTGCAACCAATGAAAGACAACACATTAACTCTTGTCAATTCTTCTTACGCAGATGTATGGGACTATCTTAAAAAGCCTATGAGAGCTTTCTTAAATCAAATAGGAGAAAAAGATACTAAAGTTATAGATAACAATGTAGCTTTAGGTATTTATGAAGCAGCTAAAGAGTTTGCTGAACCTTTCTTTACACAAAACTTAGCAATTGAACCTATCATTGATGCTTTACCAACAGATTTAATGGGAAGAGGTGGAAACACTACAGAAGGTTATGGAGTTTATTCACCTACTGATGCATGGGGAACAAAAATTTACAAAGGAATAGAACACATTATTCAAACTGCTTTGCCTGGAACTATTCTTCAAGCTAAAAAATATGGAGACATTGCTTATGATATATACAAAGGAAGAGGTGATCCTAATGCAGCGTGGCAAAAATTTATTTCTACTCTTACAGGTCGTAAGATACAAAAATTTGATTTGTTAAAAATTATGAATCAAAAGGCTGGTAACTTTGCTTCAACTATTAAAGGAGATCTAACTTTATCAGAAAGTTTTTATCGTTCTTCGGATTGGGAAACAAGAGGACCTAATCAAATTGAAAAAGAATTTAATCAAATTCAAGAAGAATCTTTTAGACAACAACAAAAGATACTACAGTTTGTAATGGATGCTAGAACCTTAGGTATTCCAGATTATAAAATTGCTGAATCATTAAAAAGATTAAAGAACGATCAACTTGTTTCTAATATAATGTATGGAGCTAAGTTTACTCCTTATACTTATTACAGTTCAGCATTTGAAAAAAGATATGAAACAGCTAGAAGAGAGGCGGAACTTAATAACAGACCTTTACCTGATTATAATTATGTATACCCTATTGGTAAATTAGAAACAGTAATGGCAAATCACATAGGATTAGATTTAAATAAATCTTATGAAGAAAACATGAAATTAAAAGAAGAAAGACTAAAAGGATTATTAGAAAACAAGAATCAAAAGGAAATTGTACCTGACAATAATATTATTGTACCTGAAAAAAATGAGCAGGAATTATTTGATCAAAAAGTAATAGATCTTTTAAACAATTCTAAAGAAGCTTCTTTAAACACACCACCACTAGACCCACAACCAACCGCAACAGCTATAACCGAAACAGCTTCTGCACCAATCAACGAAAAAACTGGATTGACAACAACTGAAACGGCGTTATTATCACCGCTAGAACAATCAATCCGATTAAAACAACGAGCTTAAAATCATGGCAATAGAACCTAAAACAACTAGAGAACACATTTTATCTTTATACGGACACATTTCAGGTGTTAAGAAAAATTTAAAACATGTACATGAAGACGTCGAGAAATTGGGCGGTAAGATAGATAAAGTCTATTGGGTTCTCTTAGCGGCTGCGGGAACAGCTGCACTCTTTGCCATAGAAAGGTTAATAAATTAATGCAGCTATCAAAACACTTTAGTTTAAAAGAGATGACCAAGTCAATGACAGCGCAGCGAAAAGGCATAGATAATACACCAGGATCTGGTGAAATAAAAAGTTTAGGAGATTTATGTTATGAAGTTTTGGAACCGCTTCGCGCGCATTTTGATAAACCCGTTACTATTACCTCTGGCTACCGTTCCGAAGCGTTATGCGAAGCTATTGGTTCGAAGAAAACTTCGCAACATGCGAAGGGGCAAGCCGTCGACCTAGAAATTTTTGGCGTGCCAAATATTAAAACAGCTTACTGGCTACAAAATAACGTAGATTTTGACCAGCTAATCATGGAATACTACGATCCCAATGACCCTGCAGGCGGATGGGTTCACATAAGTTATCACGAATCAGATTCAAATAGAAAACAAGTGCTGACCTTTGACGGAAAAAAATACACCGAAGGACTACCAGAAATGGAATGGAAAGACGGCAAAGTAGTAGGATAGTGTTATGCAAAACAGTTTGTTGGTGCATAAGCATCTTATTATACGTGCCGAAGCTGTAAAACCTCCGACCGACGAAGAACAATTAAAAGAATGGATGACAGAGTTTGTTGAGTCTATAAATATGAAAATATTTATGGGTCCTTACGTTAAGTATTGTAGTATGCCAGGCAATAAAGGTATTACTGCAGTAGCTGTTATAGAAACTTCACACATTGCCATGCATATTTGGGATGAACCACATCCAGCATTAATGCAATTTGATGTTTATAGTTGTGGAGAATTCAATCACACAGACATTTGTAAGAAAATCATGGAAGATTTTGATATTCACAAAATTGAATATAAATATTTGAATCGCGAAACGGGATTACAAGACATATAACCTCATTTCTAATTTTGCGTAAAAATTAGCTTGTCTTAGAAAATCCCATTTTAAATTTGTTTATATTTTTAATAAGATGTTGACGTTGTTGAATAGGATATCCATTATCTCGACACCATTGATCAGCGTATTTTTTAATTAACTTAGATTCTAATCTTGAACCACCCCATTTAGAATTACCTAATTTTTTTAATGACATATACATCCATAAAAATCACCACTACCATCTTTCATCATATGAACATTAAAAGGTGCTTCATAGTATGTGGTTAAATGTAAACGAAGTATATCACACAAATCAAAACAACTAATTTCACTTAGTATTTCTACCCCTTGTAAAATTTTTTTTGTTACCGGAATTAAAGTATACAGACCATCATTTAAAATTATTAAATCCATGATTTTAATTCTTCTCCCATTACTTTACTAGCTATGTCAATTTTATTACGAAGAGCTTTTACAATCTTTTCATCTACAGTTTTTGGTGCTATAAAGTCTACGTATGTTACCGACTTCTTTTGACCTATTCTGTGTGCTCTGTCTTCTGACTGTAGTCTTTTTTCTAAATCATATCCATTAGAAAAATAAACTACTGTACCTGCTTCAGTTAACGTAATTCCGTACCCTGCAGTTTGAGGATTACCTATAAAATATTTAACTTTAGAATTAGGGTCCTGAAATTCTTTAATAGCTTTTGCTCTTTCTTTAGCTGGTGTTGCACCATAATACTGAACTACGCTTTCTTCTCCATATTCTTTACTTACTACTTTAATTAAAGCTTCAATGTCATGAATATAGTTAGCCCAAATAATAACTTTGCCTTCTACTTCATCTAATAAGTCTAAGAGTTCATCAGTCCTACCATTTTTAAGATCAGTTGTAGTACCATCATCATTTTTTAAATGCCCACATGTGATCTGATGCAAACGCATCATTTGTGTTAAAACGTGAGGCGCGGTAGCCATTTTACCCTTCAAAGAAGCGAGGGCCGCGGATTTCATAGTAGCGTAAGCTTCTTTTTGTTCTTTACTTAAATCTACCTCTCTCTTTATATATACTTTATCTGGCAGGTCTAAACATTCTTCTTTTAAAACCCTATAAGAAAAACCTTTTAATATATCAGCTAATTCATCTAATCTTTGATAACTATGTACTAATTGTACCCTACGCCCACCAAAATTATGAGTTTTCATAACTGCATATCTATTTTTAAAAGAATAGTAAGAACCTGATTCTAATAATTCTTCATCTAAAAAAGCACATTGACTAAATAAATCTAAAGGAGATTTAGTTACAGGGGAACCTGTAAGTATTCTTTTATAATAAGCTTCTTTTCCTAACGCTACAATAGCTTTAGTTCTTTTAGCTGTAGGAGTTTTGATTGTAGTAGATTCATCCACAGCCATTAAAGCTTTGTGTGCGCGTAAAAATTTACCTGCAAACAATCTACCTTTGTCTGTACTTAAAGCCTCAACATTCATAATAAGGATGTGAAGGTCATAGCCAGTTTCGAATAATGATTGATACTCTTTATCCTTTGCTTTTGATGTTGAAGCAGTCCAGAGTACCATTTTAGGTTGTATGTGACTAGCTAAATGTATTGGTATTTCTTGATTAAACCAATTGTTATAAACACCTTTTGGTGCTATAATTAGCGCGCCATTTATTTTGCCTTTATCATAAAGCATAGACATATTATCGACTAATACTTTTGATTTACCCGTACCCATTTCCATAAAGTACGCATAATTTTTTTCATCAACAGATTTTTCTAAAGCTTTAATCTGATGTTTATAAGGTTTAGTTTTAAACTTATAATTAGTAAGATATCTTACCATTTCCTCATAATCTTTTATTTTCATTTTTGTTCTTCTTTCTAGTTGACAATTATATAAACACTATTATATAGTCTGTCAAGAGAATAATAGAAAGTATTATGAAAAATAAAATATTTGAATTGTATAAACCTAAGTCTTTGGCAGATTTTTTATCTTTTAAAGAAGAAAACCCTAAAGAAAATTTTGTGTATGTATTACAACATCCACCCGCTAATATAAATATATTAGGTGCATCGGATTTTGGTTATCTAGTAATTTGTTTGCCTAACTTTGGTCCAGATTCTCAAATAATATTTAGTTCTAGTCCTTTTGTTTTTAAAATGAAAAAAAACTTAAGAGATTTTAGAGAACAAGATTACGTATTATTAACAGGAGATCCTGCAGTAATAGGAATTTCTTGTGCAATAGTAAGTGATAACACAAACGGTAAATTTAATCTCTTGAAATGGGATCGACGAGAGGCTAAATACTATCCAATTAATTTCGATCTCTATCAGAAAGGATAACAATGAGTGAAGTAAATAAAATGATGTTAGAAGATTCAAAAGATCTTTTAGATAATGTAGAAGTAAACACAATTGCATCAGAGTGTGTTAAATTAAAACAGAAAGAAGATGAGATTGCGCAGTTAGAAGAGCAATTAAAAAATAAAAAGAATGAAGCAGATTATATTAGTTCAAATGTAATTCCAGAATTACTAGCTGAACAAGGATTATCAGAAATAAAATTAGCTGATGGTTCTAAAGTATCTGTTAAAAAAGAATTCAGAGCAACAGTACCTAAAGATGATGTCAAAAGGGAAGCAGCTCTACAATGGCTTCGTACTAACGGGTTAGGAGATATTATTAAAAACAATGTTTCTGTTACCTTTGGTAAGGGGGAAGATGACAAGGCGAAACAACTGTTGGACCTTGCAGCTGAAAATGGATATGAGCCACAACAGAAATCTGATGTGTCTTGGAATACATTAACAGCTCTATATCGGGAGCGTGTTGAGGCCGGCCTCGACATGCCTGCCGATTGCTTTAGTCTATGGATTAAAGATAAAACTAAAATAAGCCGGAAATAACTAATGGAGAATGTATAATGGCTAATGATATGACAGCTAAAACATCAGGATCCGTAGCCTTATTTGGCGACGACCTGCAACAAGGTTTTGAAAACATGACGCAAGAAGATATGGCGTTACCGTTTGTCAGAATCTTAGGACAACTATCACCTCAGGTAACTGATGGTGATGCGAAGTTTATAGATGGTGCTAAACCAGGCATGATTTATAATACTGTTACCAGCGAATTATTCGATGGTAAGAAAGGTATCAAGGTTATTCCTTGTTATTACAAAAAGGATTATCCAGAATGGTCGGATAGAGGGGATGGCCCAGGTGCTCCTGTGGCTTCTCATTTACCGAACAGTCCGGTAATTCAAACTGGTAAGAGAGATGGATCTAAAATTAGATTACCTAATGGTAACTATTTAGAAGAGACAGCTTCTTATTATGTTTTGGTTCAAACAAAAGCTGGAGGAATGACACCAGCGTTGATTACAATGAAATCGACGCAACTTAACGTCAGTAAAAAATGGAATTCTATGATGAAAACCATACAAATACCTGATGGAAAAGGTGGTTTTGCCATCCCTCCTATGCATGGGGTTGTGTATAACTTAGCATCTGTATTACAAAAGAACGATAAAGGTTCTTGGTATGGATGGTCTGTTACACAAGACAGAATAATGGGACAGGAAGATAAATCTTTGTACTTAAGTGCAAAAGATTTTAATAAGAGTGTCTCAAAAGGAAACGTGCAAACAAAAGCAGATGTGGAAGAGAAAAGTAAAGATAGTACTCCGTACTAAATTTATTTTAAGGGGCCAGCAATGGCCCCTTTACAAAGAAATGAGAATGTAATATATGGACAAGTTCAAACAAATTTTTAGTGGATTAACAATAGCATATGGACAATATCAGCCCGGTGACAGAGGAGAAAATGGTAAACAACAAGGTAAAGCCTTTATTGTTCGAAAAACAGTCACCGACGAACTTTGGACCAATCATCTTGAAGGAAAAGGTCCAGCCCTGGGAATTATCCCTATCACAGATACTAATGATTGTAGGTGGGGCTGTATTGATATTGACGAATATAACTTTAATCACACTGGCCTCATTAAAAGTATTAGGGATCATAAACTCCCCTTAATAGTTTGCCGTAGTAAATCAGGCGGCGCACACGTATTTTTATTTACAAAAGAAAACATTCCAGCATCTTTGATGCAATCAAAATTAAAAGACATGTCCATCATACTTGGTTATGAAGGATCAGAAATATTTCCAAAACAAACAGAGATATTAGTGGAACGTGGGGACACTGGTAACTTTTTAAATTTACCCTACTACAATAAAACGAAAGGACTAAGATATGCGATTCATGATAACGGTGATGCTCTTACACTTGAGCAGTTTTATACTGCGTATGATAAGTATAGTTGCACCAAAGGAGATGTTGAAGGAATTCGAGTTGCAGAGAGAAAGAAAGAAGAATCCTTCCCCTTGGGACCGCCCTGCTTAAATAAATTAGCAGTGATAGGTTTTGGTGAAGGTTCGAGAAACAATGCATTATTTAATGTAGCTGTTTATTATAAACAATCTAGACCAGACACATGGGAAGATGAAATTGTAAAAGCAAATATGAAGTTCATGGACCCACCATTAAGTAACAATGAAGTTCAACAGTTAATAAAATCTGTTAACAGAAAGGGTTATGATAAATATAGATGTAAGGATGCACCTATTAATTCTGTATGTCAATCAGGATTATGCAGAACAAAAAGATTTGGTGTAGGATTCGGCGAAGAAGAAATGCCAGTTCTTGGAAGTTTAACTAAATACACTTCTAATCCTCCTCAATGGTTTTTAGATGTAGATAAAAAAAGAATCGAATTAAAATCAGAGCAACTTTACAATCCAGGTATGTTTGCATTAGCTTGTTTAGATCAAGCAAATAAAATTGTACCCGTACCTAAACCTAAAGATTGGAAACAACATTTTTTAAAACCAATGATGACTAACTTACAAGAAGTAGAGCCATTAGAATCTTTAGATCCTATTAATGAAGTAACAGGACTCTTGCAAGATTGGACAACTAATAGACAATCAGCACGAACATGGGATGATATATTTAATAAATTACCTTTTAATGATGGAGAGTTTACATATTTTAGAATGGAAGATTTTTACAGTTTCTTAAAAAAGAATAACTGGGACATGGATAAAATTAAAACTGGAAATTTAATTAAAAGATTAGAAGATATATTTGTAGAGGAAGTGAGAATGACAATTAAAAAACAGACACCAAGATTGATTAAAATTAAGACAATGAAAAAAATAGAAGCATCTACTTCTAAAGAACCTTATCAACAAGAAAACTTTTAATGAAATATTCTAAAGACGTAGGCGTCAATTGGCATTTAAGATTTAGATTAATGATACAAGAACTAACAGAAGAGTTAGAATTAACACAGATACAGCTAGAGATAGCGGAAAGGAAACTAAAAAAGTATGAAAACAATAATACTAGGACCCCCAGGGACAGGAAAGACAACAACGTTGTTAAACTTAGTAGATCAATTTCTAAAAGATGGGATAAGGCCTAGACAAATAGGTTACTTTTCTTTTACAAAGAAAGCTGCAACAGAAGCAGCCACACGTGCTGCTGAAAAATTTAATTTAGATATAGAAAACGATCTTCCATTTTTTAGAACTTTACACTCTTACGCATTTAATCAATTAGGGATGACTAAAGAAAAAATGATGAAGCAAGAAGACTATAAAGAATTTGGACAGAAATGTGGCATACCAATTAAGACTGCAAAGTATTCTACAGAAGATGGTACATTTAATTCAGACAATGAGTACTTAACCATTATTAATACAGCTAGAGTTAAACGTATGGACTTGTTAGAGTATTATGATTCAAGACAAAATATTTTAGATATAGAAAGAGGAACATTATTTTTATTAGCAGAAGAATTGAAACGATTTAAAAAAGAAAAAGGACTAAGAGATTTTACAGATTTATTAGAAGACTTTTTAAATAAAGAAACTTTAAACAAGTTTGAAGTTTTATTTATAGATGAAGCTCAAGACTTATCATTACTACAATGGGATATGGTAAGAAAAATATGGAGTCGCGCAGGCAAAACTTATATTGCAGGTGATGATGACCAAGCTATTTTTAAATGGGCTGGTGCAGATGTAGATCATTTTATAGCTTTAAAAGAAGAAGTGGATGACATTCAAACCTTAGATCAATCTTATAGAATTCCTGGTGGACCTATACATGAGCTATCACAAAAAATTATAGGTAAGGTACAAAATAGATTTGACAAAGATTATAAACCTCGAGAAGAGATAGGAATCCTAAAAAGATATTCTGATATTACTCAGGTAGATATGAGTAAAGGTGAATGGTTAGTTTTATCTTCAGCCAACTATTTTTTAGAAGACGCAAAAGATTTGTGTGAGATTCAAGGATGGTACTTTCAATATAAAGGTATAAATTCGGTACCTTTAAAATTATTATTAGCTTTAAATAATTGGGAAGCGTGGCGTAAAGATGCACAATTAAATCATTTAGAAATTAAAAATATATATGAGTATTTGGGATCCAATGTTTTACCTGGGTTTCAAAAAGGTAAAACTTTACATTCAGATACAAAATATTTGATGAGAGATTGTAGAGCGGATCATGGTTTAATTACTGATAATGTTTGGTATCAAGCATTTGAAGGACTAGATCCAATGACAGAAACTTACATTCGAAATATGAGGGCGAATGGTGAGCAAATTAATAAAAATCCTCGTATAAAAATGTCAACAATACACGGAGCGAAAGGAGGAGAAGCTGATCAAGTATTACTTATGCAGGACTTAACAGGTGCCGCGATTGAAACTTTTAGTCATGATCCAGATGAATTACATAGATTATTTTATACTGGTGCGACGAGAGCGAAGCGTGAATTGCATGTGTTAGATCCTAAGAATTTTGATCGAGCTTATATAATATGACAAATAAAGATATGTTTAAAGGAACAACTTATAAATCCTTAGAAGAACAGGTAGGTGGGAAACACTACCGCAATATGGCCATTCAGCCTGCTGAGTTTATAAATGAAAATAAACTCTTGTTTGCTGAGGGAAATGCTATAAAGTACATTTGTCGTCATGCGATAAAAGGAAAAGAGGAAGATGTGAAGAAGGCAATTCATTATTTAGAAATGATACTTGAAAGGGATTACTCATGAGGAGGACCCAGATTCCGCTATTTGCACCGGAAACTGAATGGGTAGCTCCACATGAATTAAAAGATTTATCAGGCGCTAAAGAAGTGGCGATTGATTTAGAGACCTATGATCCTGATTTAACTACTCTAGGCTCTGGTAATGTCACTGGAAAAGGGCACATTGCTGGCGTTGCGGTGGCCGTAGAGGGCTGGTCTGGCTATTATCCTATAGGACACGAGGGTGGTGGAAATATGGACAAAAAACTCGTTTTAGAGTGGGTTCAGGACCTAGTTAATCAAGAGAAAACTACTTTTATATTTCACAATGCAATGTATGACGTCTGCTGGTTAAGACAGGCTGGTATAAAAATTAGAGGTAAGATTGTTGATACAATGATTGCAGCCTCATTGATAGATGAAAATAGATTATCTTATAGATTAGATATTTTATCAAAATATTATGTAGGTTTAGGTAAGAACGAATCTTTATTAAATGAAGCAGCTAAAAGTTATTCAGTAAATCCTAAATCAGAAATGCATAAACTTCCTGCAATGTATGTAGGTGAGTATGCGGAACGTGATGCTGAAGCTACATTAAAACTTTGGCAAAGATTAAGTACAGAATTATATAATCAAGAATTAATGGATGTCTTTACATTAGAGACAAAATTATTTCCTTGTTTAGTTGACATGAGATTCAAAGGTGTAAGAGTTGATCTTGAACATGCGGACAATTTGAAAAAAAATCTTATGGAACGAGAGTCTAAAATTATTAATAAAATCAAGAGTTTAACAGGAATTGATGTTGAAATTCATGCAGCTCGAAGTATTGCAAAAGCTTTCGACAAATTAAAACTTCCGTATGATAGAACTGAAAAAAGTAATGAGCCTAGCTTTACAAAAAACTTTTTACAAAACCATCCGCATGAGTTAGCGAGATCAATTGCTGATGCAAGAGAGATTAACAAAGCGCATACAACTTTTATAGATTCAATTACAAAGCATGCACACAATGGAAGAATACATGCAGACATAAATCAAATTAGATCAGATCAAGGTGGAACAGTAACCGGAAGATTCTCTATGAGCAATCCAAACTTACAGCAGATTCCAGCGAGGCACCCGGAGCTCGGACCGATGATTAGATCTATTTTTATTCCAGAAGAAAATACTACGTGGGGATCATTTGACTACTCACAACAAGAGCCAAGAATTTTAGTACATTACGCAAAACTCCAAAATTTAGATGGAGTTGATGAAATTGTAGACGCATACAAGACCGGAGACGCCGATTTCCACCAGGTCGTGGCCGACATGGCAGGGATAGAACGGAAGCAAGCTAAGACTATTAATTTAGGACTTATGTATGGAATGGGTAAAAATAAATTGATGGCTGAATTAGGTTTAATGAAAGACTCAGCAGGAAAATTAATTGCTCAGTATCATAGAAAAGCTCCTTTTGTAAAACAACTAATGGATAATGTTACAAGGAAAGCAGAAGACAGAGGTAAGATTAGAACTTTAGGAGGTCGTGCCTGTCATTTTGATTTATGGCAGCCAGTACAATTTGGTGTGTTTAAACCATTACCTCTAGAACAAGCTAGAAAAGAATATGATGAACCATTAAAGCGTGCATTTACTTACAAAGCTTTAAATAAATTAATTCAAGGTAGCGCGGCGGATATGACAAAAAAAAGTATGGTAGCTTTATATGAAAATGGTATAATACCTCACATACAAATTCATGATGAAGTAGATATTTCTATTGAATCTGATGCCCAAGCTGAAAAAATTATAGAGATTATGGAATCAGCTGTAGAACTTAAAGTTCCAAACAAAGTAGATTATGAACATGGTGCCAATTGGGGAGAGATAAAATGAGGAATGTAAATGAATTTAGCAGATCTATTAAAGAAAAATATAGTCATGGTCCCTGTAGTAGCTTCAGTGCTAGTCGGTACATTTACTGGCGTTCGTTATATAGTTAATCTTACAGATACAATTAATTCAAATCAGCAAGAAATTATAAGTTTACAAAGAGATTTAAAAGTTGCTGAAGATAAGATTACAGATCAAAACACAAGATTAACTTCTGCAGAATCTACGTGGCAGATGGCAGAAAATTTATATAGACAATTAGCAGATCAAGTCCGAGAACATGACTATGATATTAAAGATTTAAATAGGTAATGACCCATGGAGATAGCCAGGATGAATTATTATTTTACAGGAATACTAATCTTAGCAATGACTTTTCTTGCTCTTTGTGCGGGCCCTGCATATCCTAGAAACGAATATCTTAACGAGTATGGTGTACGATGTGGTGAAATGGAATTTAGAGTTGAAGATAGAAATAATACACAAGATTATCATACATATAACTCAAGTGATTATGATAATGACTCACAAAATTTTAGTATTACATTTAGAAAATATTTAGGTACAGACTGTAAAACTTCCAAAGAAAACGTAGCAATCAAACAACAATTAGAACTAATGAAGATGTGTGGTAGGGTCAATAGTAATCCAAGTTTAGCATTGAATGAAAACTTTGCTTTACTTGTATCAAAATGTAGAGGTGTAACTCCTGCAAGAGATAACACTAGACCATCCGACTCTAAAAGTCTTTGGGATGACATGAAAGATGAGTATAAAAAAGAGAACCCTAATGTTAATTTAATGGGAGATAAGTTCATAAACTCAGGAAAAAGCAAATTGAAAATGCCTCCAAAAGGGTATATACTACCAAAGCCAAAACCAAAAGATGATTGATAAATACATATTAAAATTTTGTGACATGCTAGATAGATGTAGTGCATGGATAGATAATTTATTTTTTGCACCTCGTTGTAAATGTAAAAAGAAAAAGAAAAATGGCAAATAAACCATTAAAAATTTCTGAAGAAGCAGCCGTGCAGATGCCGATGAAGACGGTTGCCAGTTTGATAATGATGGTCGCAATTGGCACCTGGGCTTATTTTGGAATTAATGAGAAGCTCAACCAGCACAGCACAAAATTAGAATTGTTTGAAAAAGATTTACAACATAATACTGAGTTTAGAATCAAATACCCGCGGGGAGAATTAGGTCAATCTTCCGGGGAGGCCGAGCTCTTCATGCTTGTGGAACATATCGCAGGTTTATTAGAAGAGGTGGAGGAAGAAATAAAAAGTATGAGAAATAATAAAATCAATATTGATTTTTTACAGGAACAAGTTAAAAAGCTTAATAAAGACGTTGAAAAATTAATTAGAAACGGAAACGGAGCACACTAATGGGTGATATATCAATCAAAGGAAAAAGTCCTATCTTAAGACAGGGATACAAAAGAGGTGGTAAAGTTAAAAAAGGATATCATAGAACTAAAGATGGTGGCGTTGCTAAGAAAGGTTTGTATTATTATATGAACCGAGCCAAAAAAAGAGGCACTAGCAAACCAGGTAAAGGATCTGTTACAGACAAGGCATTAAAACAATCTGCGAAGACAGCTAAAAAATAATGCCGGGAATAGCTTTAAGAGGATATGGCCGAGCTTACATGGCCAAAGGTGGTAAGACACCTGCGTGGCAACGTAAAGAAGGTAAGTCAGAATCTGGTGGATTAAATAAAAAAGGTGTTGCCTCTTACAGAGCTGCTAACCCAGGATCCAAACTTAAAACAGCTGTTACAACTAAACCCTCTAAATTAAAAAAAGGATCTAAAGCTGCTAAAAGACGTAAGTCATTCTGCGCGCGTATGAAAGGGATGCGTAAGAGACAGAAGTCTAGCAACAACACAGGTCAAGATAGATTATCTAAATCATTAAGAAAGTGGAATTGTTAAAATGGTAGAAATTGTATTTGCATTGTTACTTCTGCAAGATCATAAAATTATTGAGCATCGTTATCACGACAGCTTACAAAATTGTTTAAAAGCCAAGCGTTATGCCATGAAGGACAAAAGCGCTAAAGATAGAGTAGTCTATAAATGCATAAAATCTAAGGCTAACATCGAAGTGTACATGGGAGAGAAGAAAATTCTCTCGTTAATTCTTGAATAAAAAATCATACGCATTTTTCCTTAAAAAAAATAGACCTAGAAACAGAGTCGCACAGCAATTAAGTGATGGACGTTATCAACAGCGTGTGGTAAGAAATAAGAAAGCCTATGACAGGAAAAAAATTCAAAACACCGAAAGTTAAATTCGAAACGGAAGTCGTGACGGGTATTTGTGGTGCGTGTAATTTAAATACATTGTTAGTAGGCATAGACAATACATTTTTCAGATGTATAAGTTGTGGTGAAGATCTAGAGCAAAAAGTTAATGGAGTTATTAAGTATATTAGACTTGATAAACACATGGATCTAAGACCAAATGGCAAAGATTAAATTTACTAACTTTACTCCAAGAGATAAGCCTCCAAAAAGACCGAGACGTCATAAAAAAAATTTATCAAAAGGCGAAAAAAGAAGTTTTAAAAAATACAATCGCCAAGGCAGATAATGAAAATACTACTTACAGTTGTAATGTGTTCGGGAATGGCTAACACGTGCCTTCCTCCTCATACTTTTACCGAAAGTTATCCTGATATCTACTCTTGTATGGTGGATGGCTACAAAAAAGCCATGGAAAAGACCATAGAAATAGGGGTTGAAGAGGTCAATAAACATAACATTTATATAAAGTTTGATTGTAAAGAATTTATAATATTAGAAAAAGGTAAACAGACTTAAAACTTGCCTGCCGCGGGTATGATACCCACGGCAAACAAAAGGTGTGAGAAGAGAAGCCAATAATATACTAAAATAATATCCTTGACAAGCCTTGTTTTATTATTATACATTCCCATATATGAGAAGATATAATAATAAAAGAAAGGAAGTAAACAATGGCTGATCCAGCTAAATTTAAGTCAGTATCGGTTTCGATAACGACTTATAAAGTATTAAAGTTTCTAGGCGATGGTAAAATTACAGACGCTGATTTAACTGTAAGTAAAACAATTGAAAGTCTAGCTAAGAAAGAAGGGAAGAAACATGGATACAAGAACGGCAAAAGTGAATAAAACAATTTGTTCACAATGTAAGGGCAACGGTTATGTTCGTATTCTTGTAGAAGAAGGTAGAGAAGAAATTATAGCCGATTGTAATAGGTGTGATAATCAAGGAGAGATATTTGAAGCACAACAATAAATATATCTATCCTAAAACTATCCGCGTCTCGATAGACGGTAAACGTCATTATGATATTAATGATAAAGAAAAGTTACCGTCTGTTACGACTATCTTATCTAAGACTCAAACGGCCGAGAAGACCGAAGGACTTCGAAAGTGGCGTGAGTTGAAAGGCGAGGCTGAGGCAACGCGGATCGTGGATGAGAGTGCGGCTCGCGGAACGGCGATGCATAAAATATTAGAAGAATATATTAAAGGCGATGGCTATCTTGATTTAACTAATGTTGGTAAAGAAGCACATAACATGGCTATGAAAGTTATAGCTGATGGCTTGTGTAATGTTACAGAATATTACGGCTTGGAATCTACTTTATATTATCCAGGTCTATATGCAGGAGCAACAGATATGATTGGTCTTCATAATAATAAAATGGCTATCATAGATTTTAAACAAAGTAATAAACCTAAAAAAAGAGAATGGGTTGAAGACTATTGTTTACAATTAGCAGCTTATGGTATGGCACATGACTATATGCATAAGACACAAATTGATAAAGCAGTTATCATGATGTGTACTCCAGATAATTATTATCAAGAATTTGTAATAGAAGGAGAAGAGTACAGACAATATAAATATAAATGGTTAGGAAGGGTGAGTAAATATTATGGGCAGAAGTAAAGAACTGACACAAATAATGAAAAGACTGAATGATTTAGCAAATGCTGCAATGAAAGCAGAGCATCCAGGTATGAAACAAATCTGGACGGATAAATGGTATGCATTAGTTAAACAATATGCAAACACAATAGAAAAACAAAAGGAGAACGTTAAATGAGCATGCGTGTAAGAGATCTACAACAGTATCTTGAGAAATTTACCAGAGGAACTAAAGGAACAGGAGTATCAGATGCTCATGTTTATATAGAAACACAAGATGGACATTTAGAAGAAATTAGAAAAATGGAAGTGCAAGATAGTAAAGTAATAAAAGCTAGTGAACCAGTTAGATTAGTTTTTAAAACAGAATCTATTAAAAGGTTTAGAGCACCAACATTTAAACAAAGTTAATGAATCCCAAGGGATAACGGTACCAACGGTGCCAAGCGGGAGACTGCGCGGCACCACAACAAAGAAAGGAAAAACATGGCGGAACTAAAAGAAGAACATTTTTTTAGAATTGATGAAAACAAAGATAGAATACTGCAATCTGAAAAGAAAAAATTGCAACATCAAGTCTTAGATTTAGAAATGACTCTACATAAAATAAAGAAAGTCATAGAAGAACATGAAAAAAGTAACGATAACAAGTAATAACATAACTGCTAAACAATGGTCTAATTTAATATTAGAGCTTAACTTAATAAGAAAAGCTTGGAAACCCCACGCTACTTTAAAATTAGAAGGTCGGGGCCTTAATAACATTATTAAATGGGGAACTACCGTACATTCTGGAAGTAAGACAGATGACGTCTAACCACCTACCGCGCTATAAGAGAAATTCTAGGGTAATTTTTTTTTTCAGTGATAAGAAATATATGGCGGTAGAGGCGGTAGAGTGGTCAAAATCAACTAGAAGTGTTGGTAATGTTGAATAATAGGTCTACCGCGATAGCTTTTTTAGGCGGTAGAGGGCGGTAGATGCAAATAAGTGTTGGTATTGGCTGTTTATTTACAATGTATCCTGCGCGCGAGGGAATTTTTGGTTTTAGTAAAAACAAATTTGCCTAAAAATTTCTCTTATAGTAAAAGAAATTATGAAAAGACTTAAAAAATCCAAATATAAACATGTTGTTATTAAAAAGAAAAAATATTATTTCTACAAAATAACATGGTTGGATATCACAGGTGACGCCGGGCACGCAGACTTACATACTGCAATGGGCTTCATGCCATCAGTGATGGTAACCCATGCATACTTATTGATTAAAGATAAGAAAAATGTTAGAACGTTTGCAAGTTATGAAGAGAATGATGAATTATTCTCTGATAGGAATGTATTTCCTAAAGGGTGTATAATTAAAATGGAGAAAATAAAACTATGAGGAAAAAAATAGGAGCCGGCAAAGCTAAAGCTCACAGAACAAAAAGCTTTGAAAAAAAACATGGCATTACGCAAGCTCATAAAGATTTTGTAAAGAAGGGTGCTGGTAAAAGACGTAAAGCCCTTAGAACAGAAGTAAGAGATATGCGAAAAGTTCAAAAAAGGAAATAAAACTATGAAAATGATAGACTACTACAAAGATAAGTTTATGATCTGGCAATTACACAACAGAAGAGAAATTGTCTGTTTTGTGGCAGGCCTTATTGTTGGCGCAATTCTAATTTAAGTGAAAAATAAAATAGAACAAGAACAATTTGATCTTAATGAAAGCTACAAGCAATCATTGAGAAACAAAGCCGAAAGAAATCCTACACTGACAAAGAACATGCCCCATGTTAAATGGGATCAGATTCCACCATTGAGAGGACCCAATCCGGATGGTATTAAAGCACCATACACTGTTTCAAAGAAAAAAGTTTAATTCGATTTTCCTGAGGGTTTTAATTTCTCAAGTGATTCTGAGTGTTCTATTGTTATGGTTTTTGATTTATCATTAATCAAGATGTTGTGATCATCTACAATTTTTTTCATTCTATCTTTCAAATCATCAATACTGAGATTATCTAAATTACCTGTCATAATCATTTTCTGATCTACATATAATCCACCAGCTTTTCCACGTGCAACTTCTGCATTGATGGCTGCGGACCACGCTCCCTTTGCTGTCGCTTCATCTCTTAGTTTAGCCAGCTCACCTAAATGTCTTTCAAAGGTAATACCATGCTTCTCTTGAACTTCTGTTCGAAGCTCACCAATGTATTTAACTACTAATGGAGATATTTTAGGATTTCTTAACTCACTAGCTGCTTGTCTAGGTCTAGTCTTATAACCTGCTTGTAATGCACATTCCGCTGGAGACATACGTCCCTCATTGTAAATAAGCAATTCTGCAAATTTCATCTGTCTTTCAGTTAATTGTCTTGGAACTCCCATAAGATTTGACTTATAACGTAAGCTAGCGTACAAGTCAAATGTGAGATATATCATAATATTAATACTATTATCTGGCTGTGTGAAGGACTATGATCTTAATCCTTTCACCACAGTTATGAGACAAATTTATAAGGCACAGTACGATGAATCCGGAGACAAAACTTTGGAAACTTTTAAAGAAAAACACCCCAGAAATTAGGTGGTCTAGGATAGAATCTTGGGCTGTTCCAGGCATACCAGATTTACTTGGTTACAATGATTCATGCGGATTTTTTACTGTTGAGCTTAAAGTTACAAACACTACAAAAGTTAAGTTTAGTCCACATCAAATTCTCTTTCACACAACACATACAAAACGTAATTTCATCTTGGTTGAACAAGCCCCTAAGGGCTCTCCTCGTTCCATAAAACTTTATGGGAGTACATCGATCCTCGGTCTCCTGACCGATGTCCGCGAGACGCCATGCTTGGCGCTTAATGACTGGCATCACATCAATCGCTTGATGCTTGACGCTCCGTTGGCTTGATGCTTGAAGCTTTGCTCGACGCTTGACGCTTAGGCTTGATGCTTGACGCTTCTTCTATATCACAATGTGGAACTGTTTCATCTATGGCTTGTTGCTTAAGGCCCGAATCAGGCGTACGCTCGCACTCACCGTCGCGAGTTCTTAAGCTAATAGCCTGATCCGATTTATTACGCTTGCGTAATTCTTTATAATACTTTGGATGTCTCCACATATCAATTTAATTTCTTCCTGGCTTGGTGCTCACGTTTCATCCAATCAAAAAATTCTTGACAGTCGTCCAGGTACCATTGCGGCAGCGTCGCGTGGTCCTCCAGGAACCACGGCAACAAGTCGCCGCGTTTAATTTTTCTAGTGCTTGCCATAACTAACCACCTTTACAGCAGGATCCCAGCATTGTCGACAGTCGCCACACTTGCCACCCTGAGACGGTGCGGGACAGCTCGCGTCCTTCAATACTACCATCGAAGAGTTGGGCCAGGTTGTATTCTCTTGTCCAATCATTGGAGGTGAAAACCTAATAACAAGATTGTCTGGCTTGCTGTCCAGGTGGTCCTTAATCCACGCTTCACGGGTTGGCATCCAGTGCTTGGTGCCTGGCGTTAGCCGGCACACTTCATAAATTTTGTTCAGGTGCTGCACGTCCTGCACGTCGCCGGCATCATGCCATCTGAAATACTTCTGTCTTTTAATTTGTGTTACAATTGCAGCGGTCCACAGCTCACTATTCAGGCTGGCCAGTCTCACATATTGCGCGGCTTTAATTGCTTTGTATCTTGTGTAGTTACCCTTCAGAGCGTAACACATAGAACAAACTGAATTTTTAATTTTTCTAAGTTTAGATCCTGTCTTGCATTCCCATGCTGGCAGGCTGTAAGATAGGCCAGGCATCTTAGAGGTTCGAGTCATCGATCCAGTTATTGCTGCTGCTTCTTTTACTTTCATATAATCCTTTCTGTTATACTCTTATATAATCCCATATGTACCAGCTGTCAAGGGCTTAATGCTTAACGCTTAAAATAAATTCTACTTTAGAATCATTCTAAACTGGCCCGACGCTTGACGCTTCGCGCTGCTTGGTGCTTTTATCATATATCAACTGTGGGTTTACTGATCAGGTAACTCAACCCACAGTTGTCCAACATCGTCGCTACCCTTTCAGGTCACAGCTAACGTCCAGTGAAATTGCCAGAGGCAAAATATGTACGCCTAGTTGGTCATCATTCTTAAATTTCTTCCAGGTATTCATCTTCAATACCATCACAGAAGCCGCTGTGGTCTCCAGTGTATTCATACTG
>Ga0315332_10000340_pt1 | contig 20328 bp, 17 predicted proteins | sample M110034915metaG_FD_203455 | JGI IMG/M metagenome (GOLD analysis project Ga0315332, IMG submission 203455) | Ammonia-oxidizing marine archaeal communities from Monterey Bay, California, United States - M1 100m 34915 | ecosystem: Environmental > Aquatic > Marine > Intertidal zone | place: USA...
GGAGCGGGCGGTGCTACGGGTCGCAAGAGACGCGGCCTGTGTTCCCAACCGCACGACCGACGCCCAGTTCGAGGCCTTGCGCGAACATTTCGACGAGCGCTCGATCGTGGATATCGTCGCCGTGATCTCGCTCTTCGGCTGGTTGAACCGCTGGAACGACACGATGGCGACGGAGCTGGAGTCGGGGCCGAGCGCCTTCGCGGCCGAAACGCTCGGGGCCGGAGGTTGGGTCCCGGGGCGGCACGCTGGTTAGGCGGGAGCCTCTTCGCCGAGGACGGTCCAGTGGAGCGCGAAGCGGCGAGTCAGGGGCCGACCCGGCTCCACGGTTCTTGGCGCGAGATTGAGCGCGTCCGGTGGGCCGCTCAGGGGCTCGACACAGGCTGCGTGAGCGGGCTCGTCGTAGACGACCCAGTGGTCACAGTCCGAGCGGAGCTCGATGGAGAGGGCGCCCGGCCAGTGCAACCGAGGAGGCCTCCGCACGCCCGCGAAACAATCGTCGAAGGGCCCCTGGCCCGGCGCCGCCAGCGCACCCGTCGGGATGCCCTCGTCGTCGGTCACGTAGACGGATTCGGCCTCGAGGTCGATCTCGAGCGTCGCTCCCCGAGCGAGTTTGCGCTGAAACCACGGATGCCAGCCGAGTGAAGCGGGAAAGGGGGTCCCGTGCGTCCCGACCTCGAGGACCCACTCGAGACGGTCTGCGTAGAGGGAGATCCTCTGGCGGGCATAGCCGGGCCAGGGCCAATCGGCTCCGAGCTCGACGCCGTAGCGAGCGTGGTCGCCGTCCGGGTCGGTTGCGAGCGTCGCGCTGCGATCGGTGTCGCTTTCCTCTTCGATCCTCCACTCACGGTCCAGTGTCGTGCCATGGATTGCGTGGGGCGGTAGGCGCAAGGGGAGCTGATGGCGGGCTCCGCCATGCTCGAAGCGGCCACGACGGACCCGGCCGGCCCAAGGGGCCATCGTGTAGCAACCCCAATGGAGCGGGCTCTCCGCGGTCGGGACCAGGACGTCGAGCCCGGCGATCGAGAGTTGGGCCAGACGGGCGCCCCAGCGCGGGTCGAGGCGGGCGAGGGCGCGGCCGGCTTGCAGGATCACGGGCGCGGTCCTCCGCTCAAGACTCGAGGGCCTCGAGGTGGGTCCGCCACTGGACCTGGTCGTTGTGGGAGTGGGTGAAGCCGATCGATCGCTCATAGTCGACGGTCGCACGTGAGCGATGGGCGAGGACGTACGTGCGGCGCCAGCGGTGGCTCGGATTGCCGCTGGAGCCGTGGAGGATCCGCTCGTTGTGCACGGTGATGTCACCGCGTCGGACGGGGAGCGGCAGGGGGACGTCCTCGGGGCGGAGTTCGACCGAGAGCGCATGGGTTGCGTCGCGTGGCCCGGATTCGCTCGTGAGGGTAGGGCGATGGGGGCGGATCTCTTGCTCCAGATGGGACTCGGGTACGACCTGCAGGCATCCGTTTTCGAGCGTCGCGTCGTCGAGGGCGAGCGAACAGGTCGTCGTCTGGGTATCCGGCGTTCCCGCCGGCCAGTAGCCCAGGTCCTGGTGCCAGGCGAAGGCGGCCCGCTCGCAGCCTGGCTTCTTCGAGAGGTGCTGGTCGTAGTCGAGCGTGGCGTCTGGGCCGATCAGCTGGCGGGCCACGCTCTGGGCGCGGCGCTCGAAGAGGTTTCCCACGAGGCGCGGGTCGTAACGTCGGGGGACGACACAGTTGACGATCTCGAAGTCGGCGAAGGGTCGCTCGTAGGGCCCGCTCATGTCGCAGAGGTCGCGTCCCATATTCGCGACACGGCCCGCCTTGAAGTGTTCGAAGAGGGCCTCGATCGGAGCTAGCTCGGCCTCGGTCAGGAAGTTCCGGAGGATCAGGTATCCGCGCCGCTGGAACGTCTCGCACTGTGCGGAGTCCAGGCGGTACTCGTCTGCGTCGATGCCGCTCGCGTCCATTCCGGGCCGTCCTGGTGATGAGTTCGGGGCTTCGATCCTATCACGCAGCTGGCTCGCAATTCGATCCGGGATCGTCCAATATGACTCGTCGGCGAGCGTACCCAACGAGGATCCTGATATGGCGACCCCGGACTTCGAGCCCCGTTTCATGCAGGTCGGTGTCTTGACGGCGGCGCTGCAGGAATTGACACCGCGTGCGCTTCGTGATGCAGATCCCGACCTCGCCGTCGAGGAGTGGCTCGCCTTCGCGGCCGAGGTCGGCGCGGACTCGATTCAGCTGAGCGCTGCGCTCCACCCCGACGAGTCGGATATCCCACCGGAGGCCATGTTGGACCCGGTCGCGAATACGCTCGACCTGCGTGCGCCGCTGGACCGCCCGCGAGCGGACCGGATCCTCACCGCGGTCAAGCAGACCGGTGTGGAGCTTGCCGACCTGGCCTTCTTCGACAATATGTTGCACGCCGATCCCGGTCTGCGGCGTAAGAAGGCCGATTTCATGGTGAAGGTCTTCGATGCGGCCGTGATGCTCGGCGTGCCCGCGGTTTGTGGCTTCGTCGGTAAGCACACGGGTCGGTCCCTCGAGGCAAACCTCACGGATTTCGAGGAGAGCTTCGTCCCGCTGTTGGCAGAGGCAAAGGCCCGGGGCCTGACCTATCGGATCGAACAATGTCCGATGCCGGGCTGGACCGTCGACGACGCCTTCCATAACAATATTGCGTATACGCCCGCGGCGTGGATCGCCCTGCACCGCATCTGCGAGCGCCACGGGGTCGGCGATCAGCTCCGCGTCCACTACGACCCCTCTCATGCGATTCTGATGGGGCAGGACACCCGTTCGATCTTTCAGTACCTGAAAGACGAGGGCTATCCCTTCCTGATCGATGGGTTCCACGTCAAGGGTCAGGTGATCGATCCGAAGGGACTCGCGGGCTGGGGCTTCGGTGGGCAGACCCTGGGACGGGGCGACACGGTGGGTGGGGTGCCGTCCGCCGATCCCGCCGACCTCGGGAATGCCTGGAAGAAACAGACGACGATCTGTGAGCACGAGCTGCCGGGGACGGCCCGTCACGACCCGCTCGCCTATCTGACGAACCGCAGCGTGGATTGGCTCGATCATCAGCTGGCGGCACGTGAGTTGCTCGAGATCGACTTCTCTCGTGCGCCGCTGATCGTGGAGCACGAGTACGGGCCTGCGCGGGTACAGGACAAAGCCAAGCTCGCGCCGATCTTGAAGGGCTCGGTCGAATTCACCCGCCGCATCGACCAGGCGGCGGCCGCGATGTACGCGCTGCAGCACGAAGTCCTGCCGGCCCAGGGCATCCCGGTCCAGGGGGTGGGCCGAGAGGCGTATCGGTCCTAGGCCGGTCTTCGAGGAGAGTTTCGCTCATGACCCGCGTGAACGTCGCGATGATCGGTTACCAGTTCATGGGACGGGCGCATAGCAACGCCTGGCGTCAGATCCGTCCCTTCTTCGAGAGCCCCCTCGATCCCGTGATGAAGGTCGTTTGTGGCCGATCCGCCGAAGGGGCCGCTGCGGCCGCCGAGAAACTCGGCTGGCAGGAGAGTTCGACCGCCTGGCGGGAGGTCGTGGCTCGGGACGATATCGACGTCGTCGACATCTGTACGCCCGGCGACTCGCATGCGGAGATCGCGATCGCGGCGGCAGAGGCGGGGAAGGTCGTGTTCTGTGAGAAGCCGCTCGGCAATACCGTTGCGGAGGCCGAGGCCATGCTGGCGGCAGTCGAGCGTGCCGGCGTGCTCCACATGATCTGCCACAACTATCGGAGGGCCCCGGCGGTCGCGCTCGCGAAGCGCATGATCGAGGCGGGGGAGATCGGAGACGTGCGGCATTACCGGGGGGTCTACCTGCAGGATTGGATCGTCGACCCCGAGTCCCCTCGCGTCTGGCGGCTCGAGAAGAGTCGCGCGGGGAGCGGGGCGCTCGGAGACATCGCCTCCCACTCGCTGGACCTCGCGCGCCATCTGGTGGGGGAGATCGCCGAGGTGTCGGGGCTGCTCGAGACCTTCGTGGACGAGCGGCCGTTGGAGGATGGGAGTGGCCGAGGCGTGGTCGATGTGGACGACGCGGCGCTCTCGCTCGTGCGCTTCGAGAACGGCGCCATCGGCTCGATCGAGGGTTCGCGATTCTGCCCGGGGCGCAAGAATTTCAACCGCTTCGAGATCAACGGCAGCCGAGGCAGCCTGGCCTTCGATCTCGAGCGGATGAACGAGCTCGAGGTCTACAGCGAGTCGGGCCCCGACTCGGGGTTCCGTACGATCCTCGCGACCGACGAGAGCCACCCCCATGTCGAAGCGTGGTGGCCCCCCGGCCATATGCTCGGCTACGAGCACACGTTCACGCACACGGTCTTCGACCTACTGCGGGCGATCGACTCGGGCGAGCTGCCACAACCGAATTTCGAGGATGGGCTGCGCAATCAGCGGGTCCTCGACGCGATCGAACGTTCGAGTCGAACGCGAAGATGGGAAGAGGTCTAGATCCATGCGAATCGCCATGCTCGTTCTGCTCCTGCTGCTCGCCTTTGGCTCCGCGGGGTGCGACTCGCTGCGGGTCTTCTTCCCGTCCTCGGATCACGACGAGATCCCGCCGGCGCTGCCAAGCGATCTCGAGGGGCCGGCCGTGCTGGTGTTCAGCAAGACGAACGGGTTCCGACACGGCGAGGCGATCGAGGCGGGGTTACCCGCCTTTCAGGCGATGGCGGATCGACGGGGCTGGAGCCTGTTTGCGACGGAGAACGGCGCGGTCCACACGCCTGAAGCCCTGGCGCGCTTCGATGCCATCGTCTGGTTCAACGTGAGTGGGGACGTCCTCTCCGACGAACAGCGCGCTGCGCTGCTCGATTGGATCCGCGCGGGAGGCGGATTCCTCGGTGTGCACGGGACGGGGGGTGACCCGAGCTACGAGTGGGACGCGCATCCCGGGACATTGGTGAGAGCCCAATTCATCGGGCACCCGATGGGGCCGCAATTCCAGACCGCGACGATCGACGTGGAGGCGGGCGATCACCCCGCGATGCGCCACCTCGACTCCAGCTGGGAGCGGGTCGACGAGTGGTATTCCTTCGAGGAGAGCCCGCGTGGACCCGAGGTCCAGGTTCTGGCGACGCTCGACGAGTCGACTTATCAGCCGCGCATGAAGATCGCGATCATCGACCGCGATCTGCGCATGGGTGCGGATCACCCGATCATCTGGGCCCATTGCATTGGCCGGGGACGAGCGATCTATTCGGCCCTTGGCCACCAGCCCGAGGCCTACGCGGAGCCCGCACACGTGACCTTCCTGGAGGAAGCGATCGCCTGGGTGCGGTCGGCGCCGTCTTCCGGTTGTGCCCTGCCCGAGTCGTGAGAAAGGAGGCGGGGAGCGCCGAAGAAGCCACGGCGGCGTCGGGCGGGTATGCGACGCTGCTGGCTTGTATCGCGGCGCTCGGTGGTTTTCTCTTTGGTTTCGACTCGGGTGTGATCAACGGGACGCTGGAGGGGCTCGAAGCCGCATTGGGTTCGGGCGGGCTCGGGACGGGTTTCAACGTGGCCTCGATGCTACTGGGTTGCGCAGCGGGGGCGTTTTTTGCGGGACGCCTGGCGGACCGCTTGGGTCGCCGGGGCTTGTTGCGCGGCGCCGCGCTCGGGTTCATCGTCAGTGCGCTGGGCTCCGGTGCGGCCAACACGGCGGCTGTCTTCGTGGCCTTCCGTGTTCTGGGCGGCCTGGCGGTCGGCGCCGCGAGTGTCCTCGCTCCGGCCTATATCAGCGAGGTCGCTCCGGCCGCGCGCAGGGGGGCGCTCAGCAGCGTCCAGCAGGTCGCGATCATCACGGGCCTCTTCGTGGCCTTCCTGAGTAATTACGCACTGGCCGGGTGGGCGGGGTCCTCGGTCGAGTCCCTGTGGTGGGGCATCGCGGCCTGGCGCTGGATGTTCTGGGTCGAGGTGTTGCCGGCGACCGTCTTCGGCCTGGCGCTGCTGGCGATCCCGGAGAGCCCGCGTTTCCTCGTGCTGGTGGGGGAGTCCAGACAGGCCGGTGCCGTGCTCGCGCGACTTTTCGGTGAGGCCGAGGCCAGTCTCAAGCGCGACGAAATCGAACGTTCCGTCGGCACCGTGCGTGCGCCTCGGATGGCGGATCTGAGGGTGGGGTCGCGGGGTAGGCTGAGGCCCATCGTTCTGGTGGGGATCGGGCTGGCGGTCCTGCAGCAACTCGTGGGCATCAACGTCGTCTTCTACTACGGCGCAGTCCTCTGGCAATCAGTGGGCTTCTCGGAGAGTGACGCGCTGCTGACGAACGTGATCAATGGCGCGGTCAGCGTCGTGGCGTGCCTGATCGCGATGGCCTCCATCGACCGTGTGGGACGGGTGCGGCTCCTCGGGATCGGGTCGGCTGGCATGGCCCTATCCTTGACGACGATGGCCGCCATCTTTGGCCTCGCGACGAGTGGGGAAGAGGGTCGGCTCGTCCTCTCGGACGGTCAGGGCAGGGTCGCGCTGGTGGCAGCGAACGTCTACGTGTTCTTCTTCAACCTATCCTGGGGACCGGTGATGTGGGTCATGCTCGGAGAGATGTTCCCGAACCGGATCCGAGGTGCCGCCCTGGCGGTGACGGGCCTCGCTCAGTGGCTGGCGAACTTCGCGATCACGGTGAGCTTTCCCGTCCTGTTGGGGAGCTTCGGGCTGGGCTTCACCTACGGTCTCTATGCGCTCTGCGCCTTCGGCTCGTGGGGCTTCGTCCGTCGCCGCGTACCGGAGACACGCGGCTTGGAACTCGAGGCGATGCCCGGCTGAAGGGGCGGCCGCCTAGCCGAGGACGGGGTAGTCGCTGTAGCCCTCGGGGCCCTCCGAATAGAGCGCCTTCGGGTTGAAGCGGGAGAGCTCGGCGCCCCGCTCGAAGCGCGCGACCAGATCGGGGTTGCCGATGAAGGCCCGGGCGAAGGCGACGGCGGCCGCGTCGCCGGTCTCGACGACGGAGCGGGCTTCGGCGAGGTCATAGCTGTCGTTCACGATCAGCGGCTGGCCATAGGCACGTCGGGCCAGCGCGACATTGTCCAGGTCGATTGCGTTGGGGATGCTGTTCAGACGGATGACGTGGCAATAAGCGAGCCCCATGTCGCGCACGGCGCTGAGGAAGGCGACGAAGGTCTCCTCGGGGTCGTCGTCGGAGAGGTCGTTGAAGGGGTTGCCCGGGCAGATCCGGAAACCGACGCGATCCGGACCGTCGATCCCAGCCATGGCTTCGAGGACCTCGACCGCAAAGCGGAGCCGGTTCTCAAGGGATCCACCGTATTCATCCGTTCGTTGATTGGTCCCGGTCGAGAGGAATTGAGCGGGGAGGTAGCCGCTTGCGTGATGGGACTCGACACCGTCGAAGCCGGCGTCGTAGGCGAGCTCCGTCGCTCGGGCGTAGTCGGCGATGACTCCGGGAATTTCCTCCAGGTGGAGAGCACGAGGCTCCGACAGGGGCTGCATGCCTGCGGTGTCCGTGAACATCTTGCCGCGGGCCTGCACGGCGGAGGGAGCGACCGTTTCGGCGTCCGCGGCTTTGTTATCGATGTGCGCGATGCGCCCGCAATGCATGATCTGGGCGACGATCGTCCCGCCTTCGGCGTGGACTGCGTCGGTCACTCTGCGCCAACCCTCGACCTGCGCGGGCGTCACCAGGCCGGGGGTGCGGCAATAGCCTTTGCCGTCCGCGTTAGGGTAGATGCCCTCGCTCACGATCAGCCCGGCGCTCGCGCGCTGGCGGTAATAGTCCACCATGTGGTCGCTGGGCTCGTCCTGGTCTCCCGCGCGAGATCGCGTCATCGGTGCCATGACGACGCGGTTTCGGAGCGTGAGTCGCCCCAGGCGGGTGGGGGAGAAGAGGTCGGGCATGTTGGTGTCTCCGCGGGAAGGGCTTGGGTCCCGGATGGGGCTGGGTTCCCGGATGGGTCTTCAGCCGGCCAAGAGCCTCGCGAGTTCCTGGAGCAGGTCTTCGTCCGCGCCCGGTTGTCCGTCTGCGCGGAAGGACTGGATGCAGACCTGGTTGGCGCCCGCGTCGAGGTGTTCCTGCATGTGGGCGGCGATTCGGTCGGGCGTGCCCCAGCAAACGAGGGCGTCGACCAGGGCGTCGGACCCGCCGTCTTCGAAGTCTGCGTCGGCGAAGCCGAATTGCTTCAAGTTGTTCTGATAGTTCGGGAGCCCGATATACATCTTCAGGTTGGCACGAGCGATTGCTCGTGCCTTGGTCGCGTCGGTCTCGTGGAGCACCATGTGCTCGGGACAGAGCAACGCATCGGGGCCCATCACCTCGCGGGCGTGCTGGGTGTGCGCAGGCGTCACGTTGTAGGGGTGGGCGCCCTGTGCGGCGCTTGCAGAGAGCTCGAGCATCTTGTCGCGCAGCGCGCCGATCACGATCGGGGCATCGACCTCGGGGGCCTTTCCCATATAGAGCGACTTTTCCATTGCCTCGAGATAGGTCCGCATCGTCGAGACCGGTTTCTTGTACTCGTGGCCTCGCTGCCCAGCGACCAGGTGGGCGTGTGAGACGCCGAGGCCCAGGATGAATCGGTTCGGCGCCATCTCGGAGATCGTCTTCCAGATGGCTTTCGTGCCCATGGGGTCTCGGGCGTAGATGTTGGCGATCCCCGTGGCGAAGATCATGCGCTCGGTGCGCGCGACGAGGTAGCCGATCAGCGCGAAAGGGTCTCGCCCGACGGCCTCGGGGATCCAGAGGGCGCTGTATCCCCAACCCTCGGCGCGCTGGGCGAATTGGGCGGCTTCGGGCGCACTGAGATGGTCGAGCCAGCCCCAGATTCCAATTTTGCCGAGCTCCATCTTCTTCTCCTCAAGGTGAGTGCGGGCCAGACCCTAGCGCGCCTGCGTATCCCGAACCGCCGCGATTCCGTGTCCACGGTCACTCAGAACCGGCGCCTTCAAGTCGAGAGGGAGGGGCATCAGGGGGCTGTGTGGACCAAAGAAGGGTGGGAATCGCAATGAAAGCCATCGTGCACGATAGGGCCATGAGCGTCCTTGAGGGCGCGAGCGTCGGGATCCTGGGCAGCCTGCGCATGCCAGCAGCCCGGCTCGCGCTTGTTGCGGCTTTGGGGTTGCCCTCCGACGGGTTGGCCCACCCCGGCGGGACGCCCGACCTGCAGACGGACGTCGCGCCGTATTGCGCCTCGTGTCATTCGTCGACGAGTGAACTCGATCTCTCTGGGCTCGGGGGGCGCGCACGATCGGAGCTGGCGGTGCATAAACATCTCGCGACCATTCGGGCGGGTCTTGGCCGCTACGAGGTCTTGTCCGGTCCGGACCGAGAGAAACTGGTCGAGCAGCTCGTGCGCATCGATCGAAACTCGACCATCGAACTCGAACTCCCGGCGTCGGTCGAGCCGGGAGAGACGTTTCGAGCCACGGTGCGCGTGACCGGCGGCGCGGGACCAGTGGTTGGGGTGGGGCTCGTGGACCGACCGCATCGGTTCTTCGCACGTCCGGCCTCTGCGGTGGGGTGGCAGGTCGTGGGGGCGCCGACAGTGATTGGTCCAGAAGGCCCTCAGAGCGCATGGGTCGAGCGGCGCCCGGAGCGGGCGGGACGCAATATCACCTTCGTCAACATCGAGGGGGTGAGGTCGAGCGTGGACCCCGATGAATGGTCCCGCGCGAAGGTCGTCTTTACGCTGAAGGCGCCCGAAGTCGTCGGCGACTATCCCATCGTCGGGGCCTATTTCTACGGCACCGAGACCGCCTCGAGCCTCTCGACCCGCATCCCTCCGGAGGGGGGTGTGGGACCCTTGGGTGGGGCCAGCGGGCAGTCGGGTCGGATCAAGTTCTCGCCGCCCGCGACGGTCCGAGTCCAGTCGGGCCTCGCGGTCCCACCGGTCGCCGCGATCTCGCCCTGATCGGCCCGCCTGCCTAGCTTCGTGTGAACTCGCCCGTCGCGAGCCGGGTCAGGTAGCGGTCGAGCTCGGCCTTGACCTGGGGAGCGAGCAGGACGACGCCTGCGATGTTCGGGAAGGCCATGCCCAGGATCATCAGGTCGCCGAAATCCAGGACCACGTCTGCGTCTTGGAAGACGACTCCGCCGAAGGTGAAGGCGAGGAAGGCCACCTGGTAGACGAGGATCGAGCGCGCGCCGAATAGATGGGTCCAGGAGCGCTCTCCGTAGTAGCTCCAGGAGATCATCGTGCTGAAGGCGAAGAGCACGGCGATGACGGTGAGGACTTTGGGGAACCAGGGGAAGACCGTCGCGAAGGCCGAAGCCGTCATCGTGATGCCCGTACCCGCGTTGGGGTCGCTCCAGGCGCCGGTGACGACGATGACGAGCGCGGTCGTGGTGCAGACGAGGACCGTGTCGATGAAGGGCTCGAGCAGCGCGACGAGCCCCTCGCGGATCGGCTCCTGGGTGCGCGCCGCAGAATGCGCGATCGCGGCGGAACCGACGCCGGCCTCGTTCGAGAAGGCGGCGCGCCGGAATCCCTGGATGAGCGTTCCGACGAAGCCGCCGACGCCGGCTTCGAAGCTGAAGGCATCGGCGAAGATCAGGCCGAATGCGCTGGGGATGGCGCTCGCGTGGCTGAAGAGGATCAAGACACCGCAAACCATGTAGAGCGCGCACATGCCCGGAACCAGGATCGAGGCGACCTCTCCGATCCGCCGGATCCCGCCGATGATCACGAGCGCGACCAGGACGACGAGCAGGATGCCAAAGCCGACCATGCCCGGCTGGGTCGCGAGCAGCGGGATCTCCTGCTGGACGATCGCGTAGCTCTGGTTCGCTTGGAACATGTTGCCGCCACCGAAGCTTGCGCCGATGCACATCACGGAGAAGACGACGGAGAGGGTGCGGCCCAGCCGCACCCAGCCACGCTCGGCGAGGCCTTCCTTCAGGTAGAGCATCGGGCCGCCCGTCACGCGGCCGTCTTCGTCGATCGTGCGGTAGATCTGGGCGAGGGTGCACTCGGCGAATTTCGAGCTCATGCCGAGCAGCCCGCCCATGATCATCCAGAAGACGGCGCCGGGGCCTCCGATGCCGACGGCGAAGGCCACGCCCGCGATGTTGCCGAGCCCGACGGTCGCGGAGAGCGCGGCCGACAGGGCCTGGAAATGGCTGATTTCACCAGAGTCGTTGCCGTCGCTATATCGGCCGCGCACACAGTCGAGCCCGTGACGGAATCCGCGGACGTTGATGAACTGAAAGCGGAACGTGAAGAAGAGCGCCCCGAGCACGAGCCACGCTACGACGATGGGGATCTGGATTGCGTCGCCGGTGCGATTGTCCCAGAAGGCGAGGTCGAAGAAGATCGCGTCGCTCAGCGGGGAGACGATCCCGTCGGCGAAAAGTCGCTCCGCGACCTCGAAAAGGCTCGGATTTCCGGCTTCCGTTTGGGTCGGCATGGTGAACGAATCATACGCGATTTCAGACAGATGCGGAGATAATTGCGAGCTGTAGGTACTTTTGTCGGGGGCTTTTGAGTCGAGTAGTCTCTTCGCGCAATGAACGACCTGCAACCCAACTCGAGCCCCCCCTCCACCGCCCGCACGCTCTCCGAGCACGCCTCGAAGGAGGTCGTCTCCGGTTTCGGGGTGCGATTCCCGCGTGAGCGACTCGTCGACTCGCCCGCCGAGGCGGCCGAGGCGGCCAGTGTGATCGGCTTTCCCGTCGTGCTCAAGCTCGCGGGAGAGGGGATTGCGCATAAGACCGAGCGCGGTCTCGTTCGGGTCGGACTCTTCGATCGTACCTCGGTCGAATCTGAGGCGCGCGACCTCCTTTCGTGCGCTCGGCCGGAGGATGGCGAGGTGGCGCTGTTGGTCGCTGAACTCGTGCAGGGACAGCGAGAGTTGATCGCCGGGATCGTCCGAGATCCTCAATTCGGGCCCTGCGTGATGCTCGGGCTGGGCGGCATTCTGGCGGAGGCGGTCGCTGACGCGGTCTTCGCAGTGGCTCCCCTGACCCGCGAAGAGGCCGAGTCGATGGTCGATGGGCTCGCGACCGCGCACCTGCTGACTCGGCCCCATCGAGGAGAGCCGGCGATCGATCGTGAGGCCCTGGCGGATATCCTCGAGGGGTTGGGACGACTCGCCCTCGAGCGCCCCGAGGTCATGAGCGTGGATCTCAACCCTCTGATCGTGTCAGGGGACTGCCCCGTGGCGGTCGATGCCCTGGTCGAGATCGCGGAGGGGGGCAGCGCCCTCGAGCGCCCCGAGGCCCCGCCGCCCCTTTCGGACCAGGCGGTCCTCGAGCGATTTCGACCGCTCTTCCATCCTGAGGGGATCATCGTGGCGGGGGTTGCGGGCCATCCGGGCAAATTCGGCTTCGTGACGCTGCATAACCTGCTGTACTGCCAATACGAAGGGAAGATCTTCGGGGTGAAGCCCGACGGCGCAGAGGTGCTGGGCCGCGCGACCTCGTCCTCCGTGGATGAACTGTCGGAAGGGTGCGCGGATCTGGTCTTCATGTGTACGCCTAATAAAGTGAACGTGGCGCTACTCGAAGCTTGTGCTCGCAAGGGGGTAAAGGCGGCGTTTGTCACGAGTGCGGGGTACGGCGAGGCGGGGGAAGCCGGGGGCGCGCTTCAGCGAGAACTCGTGGCGGCGGCGGATTCCCTCGGAATGTTGTTGATTGGCCCGAACGGGCAGGGCGTGATTTCGACGCCCGCGTCGATGTGTGCTCAGATCGTGGCGCCGATGCCGCCATCGGGCCGGATCGGCGTCGCGAGCCAGAGTGGGAATCTCGTCTCTTCCTATCTCAATTATGCGGTCGCGACCGGGATCGGGATCAGCAAGGCCGTTTCCCTCGGCAACTCTGCGCAGACGGGTCTGCCGGAGCTGCTCGAATATTTCGCCGTTGACCCCGATACCGACGTCGCGCTGAGCTACGTGGAGGGGGTTGGGGATGGACGCGCCTTCCGCGCCGCGGTGGAGCGTCTGACGGCTCGAAAACCCCTGGTGCTCGTGAAGGGGGGGGCCCGGGAAGAGGGGCAGCGGGCGGCGGCGAGTCATACCGGAGCTCTGGCCAGCGACGATCGAGTCTTCGACGGGCTCTGCCGTCAGCTCGGTGTGCTGCGCGCGCCGACCATCGAAGAGGCGTTCGAGTGGGCTGCCACGCTGGCGACCCAGCCTCTGCCGCGCGGACGTCGGGTCGTGATCTTCACGTCCGTCGGAGGCTGGGGTGTGCTGGCGGCGGATGCCTGTGCTGAAGCCGGGCTGGAATTGGTGGAGCTGCCCGCCGAGATCCGGTCGGCGATCGACGAACGGGTCCCGGCTCGTTGGAGTGGGGGGAACCCGATCGATCTCGCGGGCGGCGAGACGAGAGACACGATCCCGGAGGTGCTCGACCTCGTCTGTGCACATCCGGACGTCGATGCGGTGATCCACCTGGGGCTGGGCATTCAGGCGGCGACGGCAGGGATGTTTCGGAGCGGCCATTTCTTCCCAGAGCATGGGCTCGAGCGAATGGCGGGTTTCCATGAGCGGCAGGACCGCCGCTATGTCGAGGCCGGCATCGAAGCGAGCCGCAAGCATGGCAAGCCGGTCCTGGCAGTGACGGAGCTGTCGGTGTCGAATCCGGAGAACCCGGCGCCGGCCACCCTCCGCGAACAGGGGCGCCTCTGCTATCCGAGCGCCCACCGGGCTGTCCGGGCGCTCGGTGTACTGGTGCGGAGGGCCGAATTCGTGGGGCGAGACCGATCGCGAGACCATCGCGACCCGTGCCACTCCGCCTAGGTGAAAAACGGTTCAGGGCCGGCGGATGCGTCGCGCGGGGCCCAGAAATAAGCGACCCGACGTGTCTAGGACACGTCGGGCCTCCCTGGGAAGGGGATATCGGCTTGTTCTGTAGAGGAAGTGCCGTTTGGGGCCGGCAAGTGGCGAAGTTTTTTGCATGGCACCTCTCTTTTTTGAGAATGATCCCATAAGTAACTGTTATATATAATCTTTATGGAGGTTAGGCATGGCGAGAGCGTTGGTGCTGACGGTGATCGGAGAGGATCGGCCGGGGCTCGTCGAGGCGCTGGCAGATCTGATTTCAGCACATCAGGGCAGCTGGGATGAGAGCCGTATGGCGCGCCTGGCTGGCCATTTTGCGGGCGTGGTGCAGGTTCACCTGCCGGAGGCGAACGCAGAAGGGCTGATCTCGGCCTTGCCGAGCTTGGCTGAGCAAGGGCTCTCGGCCAGCGTCGTCGACAGCGATTGGTCGATGGCCGCAGTGGATCATCGACGCTCATTACGACTCGAGTTGGTGGGGCAGGATCGTCCGGGCATCGTTCGAGAGATCTCGAGCGCGCTGGCATCGCTGGGAGTCAGCGTGCAGGACCTCCGCACGGTCGTAGAGAGCGCGCCGATGTCCGGCGAGGCCTTGTTCAGAGCGGAGGCCGAGCTGGCGCCTCCGGCCGATGTCGACGTCGAAAGGATTCGTGCCGCGCTCGAGCGACTGGCGGACGAGATGATGGTGGACGTGAACCTCGAGGCGGCGAACTGATTCACGCGTTTCTGTCCCGCATTCTCCCCACTCTTCCCGCAGATTCCTCCGTCTTCCCCAGAATTCGCGGTCGATTGGAGTGAAATTCGAACCGATTGTGATCTCGATCTCGTGCGCGGAGTGTTATTTCTGGACTGCATGAAGATTCGATTCGCGGAATTTCGACTCGACGAAGAGCGCTATGTACTCGAGCGCAATGGGGACCCCGTCGCGCTTAGGCCTAAGGTATTCGACCTTCTCGCCTACTTGGTGCGACATCGGCGGCGGGTCGTTCTCCGAGAAGAACTCATCGAACATGTTTGGCGGACGACTGCGGTGGGCACGGGATCGCTCTCGGGGCTGGTGAATGAATTGCGTCAGGCGCTCGGGGAGCGGGCGCAGGGCGAGTCTTCGATCCGGACCGTCCATGCCAGGGGCTATCAATTTGTGGCCTCGGTTGTCGAGGAAGACGGACGGCGTGAAGGATCGGCTCGGGCCGTCTTCGATGAGCCGGCGAGTCACGCTCCTCTCGCGTCGAGAATCGACGTGCTGGTGGCGCGTGTCTCCTCCGAGGGTCCGCAGGGCGTCATGGTCGAGCACCCTGGGTGGGCAGCGTGCGAAGAGCGGGGAGCTTGGACACGACGAGCCGGAGGCGGCGCGCTGGGGGGCCTGCTTGATCGAGTCGAGGCAGCGGGTTTCGAGGTGCAGCACCTGCCCGCGTCGGAGCCGTCCTCGCGAGCGGGGTCCGGTCTCCCCGCCCGCCTGATGGCGTCGATGGTGGCCTCTCGTGGCGAAGGGGCTGTGAGGAGCGCTGTGCCCGTGACCGCCCAACGGCGGATCTCGACGGTCTCTACAGCAGGAGATCCGAATGCCCCCTGCACATGGCTCGATGCGCATCCCGTGGGTCTGAGTGCAGTCGCTTCGACTCTGGCCGCGTTGGCCCGTCGCAGGCCGGTCTCGATGGTTTTTTCCGACGCGGTTCCGGTGGGAGCCAGCGCCGCACGGGAACTGCTCACGCTCTGCGAAAGGCTCGAGGGGGCACCCGTTTTATGGGTCATTCCCTTCGCCTCCTTTGAGGCTGCTGGAGACGGGTTCCGTGTGTTGGAAGGCGGTGGCTTCTCACGCTGGCCAGCCGTGTCGGGTGCCCGCACGCTTTTTTCGGAGTGGCTGTGCCGGTCGGCCTCGGAGCCCCTACCGCCGGAAATCGAAGATCTCTTGCTCCGCCAAATGGCCAGCGATCCCCGCCCGGCGGGCGAGCTGTTGGAGGATTTGCTTTCGACGTTGCGCGAAAGCTCTCGCCCCCGTCGTCTGCTGGGGGCAGAACCACCGTCGCGGAATCGCAGGCTGCACGTAGCGGAATGACGGCGGGCAATGCGTTCCCGGGAGTCCTCTCCAGCTCGATCCCGGCGGCGTAGCGCAAAACCATCGAACTTGGCGTTGGGCTGAGGGTTCAATACATCAGCTGACTGAGGGGCCGCTCGGGATGAGCTCCGACATCGGATTTTTGCCGACAAGTAAAGTGATGGTGTGTCAGAATGGAGAGGGGGGTTCAAGGGGGTTGGCATGAGCAATTTGGTCCGATTAAGCTCCGCCCGCGTAGAAGAGGGGATCGATCCTTCAGTCGAGAGCGACTGGGGCACGATGCAGTCCGGTCCCCATGCACAGGCTGTTTCAGGGGCCCGGCTAGAGGATTGGATGCTCGACCGACTCGACCGACGTGATCGTCTCCGGCTGGTCGAATTCGTCTGTTCTTTCGCATGGGCGGACCTCGAGGTCCGCCCCGAAGAACGCGTCTTCATTGCGGGGCTGATCCGCCGACTCGATCTCGGAGAAGCGGAGGATCTGCAGGTGCAGCAGTGGCTGGACCGTCCTCCGCGCATCGACGATCTCGATCCGACGTCGATTCCCGCGGAGCACCGGCGCCTGTTCGTAGAGGCGATCGAGGGGTTGATCGCTTCGGATGGAGAGGTCTCGGACGAGGAGCGCGACTCCTTCGATATTTTTCTGCAGCTGCTCGACGAGTGAGTGAAGAGAGGTCTCCGGGCCTCTCGTGCGGCGATCTTCAGTTGTCGACTCGACGTGGAGGAAGCGGGATCAGCTTTGACGTTTCGTCGATGACTCGTTGATAGTCGTCGCGTCGCTCGAGCGATCGCTTCTCGAGCAAAGGAATGCTCACGCCCATGAACATGGCGGTCATCGCGACGGGGCCGAGCAGGCCCCACTTGGCCCATTCAGGGTCGGCCGCGAGTCCAAAGAGCCATAGGCTCCACCAGATCATCATTTCGCCCAGATAGTTCGGGTGACGCGAGTAGCGCCACAGCCCGGTACGCAGGGTCTGTCCCGGTTTTTTTGGGCCGACAACGAAGGCGCGGAGCTGAGCGTCGGCGAGCCATTCGAACGCGATCCCGCCGAGTCCGACCGCGAGCGCGAGCGCGTCGATCGGACCCAGGGGACGGCCCCCTCCGACGAGCGCGGGGAAGGCGGCGACGAGCGCCGCGAAAACGATCAGCGTTGGAAAGAAATGGATGCCTCCGAAACTGACCAGCCAGTAGGCTCGTGGGAAGCGCTTGCGAAAGTCGATGTAGCGCCAATCCTCGTGTGCGAGCCCGGTCCACCCTCGGGCCCAGTTCCAGGTGAGGCGCGCACCCCAGATCCCGAGCACGAGGAGAATACCTAAGGCGCGTATGCCGGGAGCGTCCGAGCTGGGCAGCGTCCACCAATAGAAGGCGACGAGGGGCGGGATCACGCTCCAATAGGCGTCGTAGAAGCTGGAGTTGTCGTAAGCGACGCTCCAGCCGAAGATCACGAGGGTTGCGACGACGTCCGCCGCAAGGGTCCGCACGAGTGGGTCCTCGATGGGGGCGAGGGCGAGCGTCGCTCCACCGGCGGTGAGGGCCATCAGGTAGGAATATGTGACCAGCCGGAATGCGTGAACGCGTGAAGGGCTGGGGTGTGCGGTCTCTTCGTTCATTGAGCCGAGGGCTCCTCTCTCTTGTCGAATCAGGGCGAAGGGGCGGAATCGAGCGTTAGTTGACTAAACGGTCGGTGTCCCAGAATGCTTCTCGCAGCTTGTATTTCTGGAGCTTGCCGGTCGCCGTTCTCGGGAGTTCCTCGACAAATCGGATCTGGCTGGGGCATTTGAAATGCGCCATGCGGTCTCGGCAGAAGGCGATCAAGGCCTGCTCCGAGACGTCTTCACCGACGCGTTTGACCACGAGTGCAACCGGGGTCTCCCCCCACTTCTCATGGGGTACCCCGATGACGGCGCACTCGAGAACTGCGGCGTGCTGGTAGAGACAATCCTCGATCTCTGGGCTGCTGATGTTTTCGCCCCCAGAGATGATGACATCCTTCTTCCGGTCCACGATGTGAATGTTTTCGTATTCGTCCCAGACGGCGAGGTCTCCGGTATGGAAATATCCGTCGTAGATCGCTTCCGAGGTCTGCTCGGGCTGCTCGTAATAGCCGGCGAAGACGACGTTGCTCCGGGCACAGACCTCGCCGATGGCCTTTCCGTCCTTGGCGACCGGTCTTCCCGCGTCGTCGAGTATTTGCAAGTCGACCCCGATGCCCGCCACCCCCGCACGCGAGCGCCGTGCCCAGTCGGTCGCTTCGGTGTTCGCGTCTGGTCGAGAGATCGTGAGCAGAGGCGCGGTCTCTGTCAGGCCATAGAGCTGCATGAACTCCCAGCCCATTTCTTCCTCGAGGCGTTCGATGAAGGCGGCCGGCGGCGGTGCGCCGGCGACGGTGAACCGTGGACGACTCTCAAACGTGAATCGGTCCTTGTTGGGCGTGTCGAGGATCGTGCGCAAGACGGCGGGAGCCATGCACGCGAAGGTGACGCTTTCGTTGGCGATGAGTCGCAGAATGTCCTCTCCGTCGATCGTGCGCAGGATTACGTGGGTGCCCGCCATGCCGGTCAGCGCAAAGACGCCGCCCCAGCCATTGCAGTGGAACATGGGCAGGGTCCAGAGTTCGACGTCTTCGTGACGCAGACTGTTGTGGACGATCATGTTGTAGGCGTTCAGGTAGGAGTTGCGGTGCGTCATGATGACGCCCTTGGGCCGACTCGTGGTTCCGCTCGTGTAGTTGATCGAGAGGGTCTCGTTTTCGCCGATCTGGGGGCGAGCGGGGCGCTCCGCGCTCGCGGCGTGCGCCAACGAGTTCCACGAGAGCCAGCCTGCCGGGGGGAGGGCTTCGTCTTGTGCGACGACCCAGTGCTGCACACCAGGGAGTTCCTCGCGGATCGAATCGATGACGTCCGTGTACTCCCCGTCAACGAGGACGGCGCAAACGCCCGAGTGGTTGAGGATATACGCGTGATCGGCCGCCACGAGGCGGTAATTCAGGGGCACGAGCACGATTCCCACCTGGGCCGTTGCGTAGAAGCTCTCGAGGTAGAAGTGGGAGTTGGGGCTGAGCATGCAGACTCGGTCTCCCTTTGAGATTCCGAGGTCGAGCAGCGCGTTCGAGAGTCGGTCGACACGCTCGTTGAACTCCCGATAAGTGAAGCGTCGATCGCCATCGACGATTGCCAACTTGTCTGGGTACAGGCGTACCGCCCGGTCCAGGAAATCGGTTACGAGCATCGGAACTTCCATGGCAGCCTTCCTTTTTCGGTGGTCGTAGGCAGGGGGCGGCGAAGGCCGCGCTGGCGTCGACGTGGGCATGCTGATTCGCAGCCCGATAGCGCCGATCGTAGGAGTCGCTCGGAGAGGAATCAATCCGGCGGATGGAGCGTGCGCGGCCGTCGGCGTCGGCAATCTAGCGCCGTGCCCTCGTCTAGCCCTGGCACGTGCGCGGAGGCGGACCTCGCCTGCTACCGTCCGGCCGTCCGCGAGATGAGGGCCCGAGATACGAGGTCCGTGGTCGGGCGAGTAGTGGGGGAGCGAATGTCGATCGACGCGAACGGGGCACGGACGCTCCGTGCCGACACGGGTGAGGCCAAGGAAGAATCGAATGAGAGTCTCGGGCTTCGAATGCTCAAGACTCGCACGGTGCTCGTCTCAGGCGGGGTGGACGACAAGCTCGCCGAGAAGATCATGGGCCAGCTGCTGATCCTCGACGCGGAGAGTCATGAGCCGATTCGCGTGATGATTACCTCGCAGGGGGGGCACGTCGATTCGGGATTTGCGATCCACGACATGCTTCGTTTCATCGAGTCGCCTGTAGTGACGATCGGGGCCGGTTGGGTCGCGAGCATCGCCGTGCCGATCCTTTTTGGGGCGCCCCGCGAGCAACGTTTCTCGCTGCCCCATACGCGCTTCCTCCTGCATCAGCCGTCCGGAGGCGCAGGAGGGCAGGCCACGGATATCCGGATCGAGGCGGAGGAGATTCTGAAGGTCCGCGAACGACTCAATGGCCTGATCGCGCACGAGACCGGGCAGACCGTGGAGAAGGTCGCGCGAGACAGCGATCGCAACTTCTGGATGGACGCCGAGCAGGCCCATGAATATGGGCTGGTGGGAAAAGTGGTCACCCGCTCCGACGAGCTCGGCTAGGGCGCTTCGGCTCGTCCGGGAACCCCGCTCAGAGCGAGAATGATTCTCCGCAGCCGCAGGTCTCGCTCGCTGCCGGGTTCTGGATCTTGAAGCCCGCATCGTTCAGGTCGTTGGAGAAGTCGATCGTGATGCCGTCGAGGTAGGGGGCACTCTCGGCATCGACCCAGACCTTGAGCCCGTCGAACTCGAGCTCGTCGTCGCTTTGGCCGCGAGTCCCGTCGAAGGCCAGCTCGTAGCGCATCCCGCTACAGCCCCCGTTCCGGACTGCGACGCGGAGCGCGACGTGCGGCTCTGTGCTGGACGCCAGCAGGCGTTTAGCCTTGTCGGATGCGTTCTCGGTCAGGGCGAGGTTCAACACGCGGATCTTTCTCCAATGGGCGCGTAGCGCGCGGGAGTGGGCGAGGGAGTGGGCGAGGGAGTGGGCGAGGAAGTGGGCGAGGGAGTGGGCGAGG
>Ga0315332_10000341_pt1 | contig 20326 bp, 15 predicted proteins | sample M110034915metaG_FD_203455 | JGI IMG/M metagenome (GOLD analysis project Ga0315332, IMG submission 203455) | Ammonia-oxidizing marine archaeal communities from Monterey Bay, California, United States - M1 100m 34915 | ecosystem: Environmental > Aquatic > Marine > Intertidal zone | place: USA...
CATTGAACAGCCAGCTGCGTCCGGATCAGCGACTGCTTCCGACAGCAGTTCAACTGCCGTCAACGAAGCACGCCTCACGGTTGTTGGCCCTGACCAAAGTGAAGTTTTGAACATCATGGTCAACATCGAACCGGGACGTCCCACTGCAACACGTTTCATGGCGAACGAAAGTGGCATGTATAGCGTTAACCTGCAACTCAACGACGGCACCCTGCTGGCAAGTCGAGACATTCAGGTCAAAGAGATCGCAGCAGAATTGGTATCCACATCCCGAAAAATGGAACTACTTCGACAATTTGCTGCAGTCAGTGGTGGAATCGCTCTAGAGTTCGAAAAAACTGATGAACTGGCGGACATGCTGAAGAAGTTCCTTCAACCCGAGGAACAACTCGAAACACAGCGAACCTATGTCCTGCCAGCAGGAATGAATGGCTGGATCCTTGCATTGCTGCTCGGTTGCCTGTCACTGGATTGGCTGTTTCGAAAACGTTGGCAGATGTTGTAGGCTCCATTAGAAACAAAACTTAAAATCACATGCTCATACTCATGCTCATGCTAAAAACATTTGTGCCGCGGTGCCTGCTGGTGTGCTTCATCATGTTGCTGGTGCTCCCATCGACTGCCCAGTCGCCCAATGAGGGCGATGAACAAGTTGACCCCAACACGTCCTTCTTCATGGGACGAATTCGCTACAGCCGCAATAATGGCAACGACTGCTCAGGGGTCGGTGAAAACATGACCCGGATTGTTTCAGAAGTTTCGACCATCCGAATTGGACGTGAAACGGTCGTTGCCTTCACGGACCCAAAGATTTTTGAGACTCCATTCCTGTTTATGAATGGTCACAACGATTTCGTACTGGCAGATGATGAACTTGAAAGCCTCCGAACTTACCTTGAACACGGTGGTTTTCTATTCGTCTCTGGGTGTTGTACCAATCCAAAATTCCCGGCGGCATGGCGACGTGAAATGAGTCGTCTATTCGCAGACACAACCACCAAGGTGTTACCTTACGAGCATCCCATTTATCGATCTTTCTACAAGATAACCCGGGTGCCCAGCTTGCACAGAAATGTCGATGTCCACCTCGAAGGACTCTTCTATGAAGGTCGTTTGGTGAGCGTGATGTGCGAGGACGGACTGTGCTGTGCATTCAGCATGGGAAACCGCTGCAACAAAGGACGCGGGGTCTCACCGGAGGATGGACGTCAGTTAGCATTGAATCTTGCAGTTTATGCGATGACGCACTGAGTTGTTTATGCAGTGACGCCCTTCAGCAAGCGTCTCGGTTAGCCAACAAATTTACAACACTCAAACGAGCATGCCCTTCATCAGGCGGCCTCGATAGTTGGCGTATTCTTATCTCCCACCATCACGTTCACGGCGACCACCGCCAGAAACAGTAACGCACCGCCAATGTCGAGTGCGACCCCAACCTCTGTCTCGCCAATTTGTGAGATTGGCGCCAACAGCAGACCTGCCGAAACAAACATGCCACCACGCTCGAGCAAGCCCAGCGTCCTTCGGAAATACCCGGCAAGCCCTGTTGCAAGGGCAAGAATTCCAATCGTCGCGGCTAAGACGGCATGAAAAACCGCAGCGGCGGTCAATTCACCTCCCACTGGAGCCAGCAAGCACAGCGCAGGTCGGTACACGAACATGAAGGGGAGAGTGAAGCCGACCAGCGAAAAACGGAAAGCAGCAAGGGAGGTTTTCATCATCGGAGCCTGTGCGATTGACGCACTGGCGTACCCTGCCAAGGCAACGGGCGGCGTCACCATCGACATCATGCCAAAGTAAAAAATGAATAGGTGAGCAACAAGCGGCAACACCCCCAACTCGCCCAGCAAAGAGCCCATCAGCGTCGCCATCAACAGATAACAGACAACCGAGGGAACTCCCATGCCCAGAATCAAAGAACAAACCATGATCCCCAGCAATGCGAGAAACAGATTTGTCTCAACAACGCCTTTGATCGTCGCGCTGAAGTCGGTGGCGATTCCTGTCTGCTGAACGATACCGATGATAATTCCGACACAAGCACTAGCAGCAACAAGAGCGACGCCGTTCTTCGCGGACTTCGTCATCGACGAAATGATTTCTGGACGCCAACCGGGCATCGCCATACCGACGATCAACAACCCAAACATTCCCAACAACATTGAATCCAATAATGAATTGACAATTAACAGGACCGACATTGCACTGGTGCGTGGGTCGAACCAGTCTGTGGGTACGAAACGTTCCAACATTGCTGGAAAGTACTCTCGGACCGGGATGCAAGCCTGAGACACAACAACGACAGCACAAAAGACAATCATTGCCAGCCACCGTTCCTTCTTGGAAATTTTGAGTTCGCGACGAAAAATCGCAAACACAAGAATGACCGCCAATGCCCCGGTGACGCTGCGGAACGGTGAAAAACCGAAAATAAGAAGCCCGACCAACGTTCCCAATGCGGCAAAGAAAACAGTTGCCTCAAAACCCTTTAGTTTCTTTTTACTGAGTGCTTCCGCACTCAGTTTTTCGGTGCCCAACCGACGTGAGTAAAGAAAGACAAGCACCAAAATTGAAAAGTAATACAGGATAGCCGGCAGAATGGCGGCTTTCATTATTTCCAAGAAAGTAACCTGCGGCTGCACCAGCTCCAGCATCATATAAGCCCCCGCACCCATCACCGGTGGCACAAGTGCTCCTCCGGCAGCAGCTGCTGCGGTGATGCCCCCGGCAATGTGATTTGGAAACTTGGCACTCCGCATCATTGGAATGGTAAACGTTCCCGTCGTCACAGCGTTCGCGACCGCACTGCCGGACAATGATCCCATCAGGCCACTGGCCATGACCGAAACCATCGCCGGGCCGCCTCGAATCCGTCCAAACGTCTTGGTGGCAAAGTCAATGATGAACTGAGTCGCACCAGACATTTCAAGAAACGCCCCAAACACGACAAACAGAAAAACGTACTTGAACATCACCGAAGCAGCAGGACCAAACACCCCCAGCGACTGCAGGAATGTCGTGCTTACAATATCCTTCAAACTTTGCCCCGCATGCGGCAACATCCAGTCGGGCAACACAGGCCAATCGTAACGAAAACTGGCGTAGCAATAATACGAGTGTGCGACAAACGTCAAAGCGAGCAGCGGGACAATGATTCCAATGCTTCGACGAGTCGCTTCGAGCACCAGGACGACACCCACCAACCCCACCGCAAAATCCATCCCTGTTTCGCCGCCAGCACGATCCCCTAGAGAGATCCCGTCTCCCCAGAAACTACTGAAAATCGGCTGTGTCTGTACGATCACATACATACAGCACGCTGCGGCTGCGATCGCCAAAACAATGTCGACGAACCGCAACGACCTGACTCCAGCCAACCGTTTGTCAACTGGAAACGTGAGGTAACACAGGGCGAGTCCCAAGCCTACAAAGACAGCCAACGCGGACTGTGGCTGCAACGTGTTGTAATTGACTTCAAACAGCGTAAACAGGCACAGCAAAACCCCCAGCCCCGTGACCACGGGTTTGACCAATCGCTCAGGCATTCTTGGAACACCAGATCCGCCGTCGCCCGAACCGGAACTTTGTTTTCCAGGAGTGTATGGGTCCAACTCCGCCTTGCCTGCCTCGACCTTATCCGCGTCTTTACTCACAGGTGTTTCCTTGTTCCAAAAGTAGCACCGCTGCAGCGCAACAGCACATTATAAAAAAGACACAAATTCAAAGCAGTCAGCGCAACGAAAGATGCGCACTTCGAGGCCCACTTGTGGCACACCCGCGATCCGAACCCTGCCGATGAGGCTGGCGCGTCAGCCAGACTCACCGCCTCAGAATCACCGCCTCAGAATCAGCAACTCAGAATCAGCAACTCAGAATCAGCAACTCAGAATCAAGTGGAATTGAACGCCAAGCATTCAGGAATCCGAAGATGTCTCGGCATCGGTTGTTTCAGCAGCTGCTTTCTCGGCATTCTGCTCAGGGTCATCACCTGCAGCTGCATCAGTCTCACCATCGGCTTCGGAGGTCGGCCACAGGCCAGCCTCTTGATAGAACCTCACGGCTCCGGGGTGATATTCAATGCCCGTATCACGAGTGATATTCTTTTCATTAAGTGCTTTGCCAGCAGGATGTTTCCCTGCGATTTCCGCGCGGTTGTTCCAGATCGTTTTCGTGACTTCGTAAATCAAGTCGTCTGGTTGAGCTGCTGCTGTGATCACGTGCATGGAACCAACATTGAGACCTTGAAAATCAGCATCAAGACCTTTGTAAACACCAGCAGGAATGGTTGCTGGATGAAAGAAAGCGTACTTCTCGATCAACGCTTGTCGCTTGTCCTCATCAAATGGAATAAATTTCACATCAAAGGTACTGGTGGCCTGAGTGATGGACCCTGTGGGCACCGCTCCTCCTAAAAATGCTGCGTCTGCTGACCCGTCACCCAACTGGTCAACGGATCCACTTTGAGTAGCATTGATTGATGTGATGTCATCCCATGCAACACCATGCTCGGCAAGAATTGGCTCAATGAACATTTGAAAACCGGCTCCGGCTGGTCCGGTGATAACACGCTTGCCTTTCAAGTCAGCAATACTCTCGATACCGCTGTCAGCACGAGCAATGAAGAGGGCAACATTGGGAGCCATGGTCGCAATGGCGCGAATGTCGTACTTCTTGGTCCAAGTGCCTTCGCCCCGCGTCGCAAAGTAAGAGATTGCAGCATTGGAGAGTGCCAATTCGAGCTCTCCCTGCTGGAGACGCCGAATATTTTCCTGCGATCCCTTGGTACCTTTGGCTTGCACCTTCCAATCGAAAGCTTCTTTGTGTTCATTCATCACCTCAGCAATGGCACCACCCACCACGGGAAAAGCACCTCCAACGGGTGCGGTCCCCATGCTGATGAATTGCTTTTTGGCGAGTGGCGCATTGCCATTGTTGGTGGAAGAATCTTGCTTGCTACACCCCATCACGGCGGCAGCAACAATCATCAAGCAGGGAATAAGTTGGTAAATTCGAGCCATCGGTCTGGAACCCTGTGGATGGTAAGCGTTCAACGAAAGAATTTGTCGGGTCAAGCACGAGCCCAATCGCTAGGCCAAAAGAGGCTTTATCAGGCGGGAAATCAGGCAGCCACGATTGGCGTTGGCACTCCGCAAAGCGACCCTACTGTATGTCAATGCGACCTGATCCATAGCTGAACATGGTAGCAGGCTGCAGATGCTGCGAATAGAAGCCAAATCTCCGCTTTGGACTGCGAGTGAGTGACGGAAAATTATCTGCCCGCCAACGGCAGAGGCAGATTGAAGAGGTTAGAATGAGAGAGTCGACGTCCTGCCCAACCCTCACTTCTCACCGTACGGATTCTTCCCGATCATGCTCAGCTCAGCAAAATCACGCCGGAACTTCCTCAAAACCTCTGCAGCCCTGACGGGCGGTTATTGGCTAGGCACATCCACACCGGCGACTGCCGCATCTCCAAATGAAAAGCTCAATGTGGCGTGCATCGGTGTGGGCGGTCGAGGATCAGCAAACGTAGGCGGCGTATCGGGCGAGAATATCGTTGCCATGTGCGATGTCGATGAATCGAAAGCAGGAAAACGTTTTCAGCAATTCGACAAGGCAAACAAGTTCCAGGATTTCCGTGTGATGCTGGACAAACTTGACAAACAGATTGACGCGGTTGTCATCAGCACACCCGACCACATGCACTTTCACCCCGCCCGCCAAGCCATGCTAATGGGCAAACACGTTTACTGTGAAAAACCACTTGCCCACTCTGCATGGGAGTGCCGCCAATTGACAAGGTTGGCAAAAAAGCAGGATGTCGCAACGCAGCTTGGAAATCAAAGACACGCGAATTCCGGTATGGCGCGAACTGTCGAAGCCGTAAGGTCCGGCATGATCGGCAACGTCACCGAGGTTTACTGTGCGATTGGTGGTAGCCGTGGCATGCCCGCCATGCCAAAAGAATTTCCACCAGTCCCCAGCAATTTGAATTGGGAATTATGGCAAGGTCCCGTCAAAGAACGTCCTTACTCGCCAGAATACTGCCCTTACAAATGGCGTTTCTGGTGGGACTACGGCACGGGCGAAACCGGAAACTGGGGATGCCACATTCTTGACATCCCTTTTTGGGCCCTGCAACTCAAGTACCCCAATCGAATCGACCTCGATGTGATCCCAGCGTCGGAAGATATCGATCCCCTGCGGACTCCAAAATCGATGAAAACGAGAATGGAATTTGGTGCCGAAGAGGGTCATGGTCCTCTTACGCTTCACTGGTGGCATGGCTCACTCAATGAAGCATTCCAAAAACATAACACCAAGCCAAACGGCAACACGCTCTTTGTTGGTGACAAAGGAACAATCTCAGCAGGTTTTGACGGCTACAAAGTGACCATGAAAGACGGCAGCACTCCAACGCCACCTGAGCACTCGATTCCAAAATCGCCAGGCTTCCACAAAGAGTGGATTCAGGCCTGCAAAGGCGGCCCAAGATCCACTTGCGATTTTGTCGAGTACACTGGACCTCTTGCTGAATCTGTTCTGCTCGCGAACGCAGCATTTCGGTCTGGAGCTGGTTTTGATTGGAATGCCAAAGCATTTGAAGCAACGGGCAACGACAAGATCGAACAATTTCTCGTGCCTGACTTCCGTGCCGGCTGGGAAGTCGACGAAGTCTGATCCCCCGCCATGTAAACAGTTTCATGCAGTCCTCCTTGGGGCACTGCTGAACGTGAATTCTGCGGCACTCCTGCGGCACTGTCTGCGGAGGCAAACTGGCAGCGGGGAATCATTTATCGCAGACTCTGCCGTCAACAGAATCGCTTACTCGATGCCCATCGCGCAGATGCGTCCTGCACGGAACAATCGCACACGAACATGCAGCACAACAGGTGTTATGCATTGTGTAAAACATGTTCGAAACGAATATTCCGCCAACTTGCACCAGGTGAATCGCATGCCGCCGAACACCACCGCCGCCGGGCATACGGTGACAAAACGATGCCTCCCGTAGGTCCTTTGACGAACCTGCTTCAATGCGGATTCATTCGCAAACTGGTGGCTCGTGCCGCAGTCCTGCTGCCTTCGAGGAATCGAATAAAATGGTGCCAGCACGACGAGTTGCTTATCAGGAAGGTGCAGGCCCTTTGTCCGACACCCCGTCGCGCAAGCCCAACCAATTACAGTAACTCGTAAACGATTGCATCATCTGACAGCTCGGAACAACAGCAGGCGAACATCAGTTCACGCAATCGCAGAGACACTGCACAATCAACAGTCACCGTGTTACGCCAGCCAGAAGAAGCTGTTGCTACAGCGCCTTCATGATGGCCTAGTAACTGGTCGCGTATGTACTACTTACCGCTGCAAAGTAGTTAAATGCCACTTCAAAAACATCGCTGCCTGGTCCACCGTTGAACTCTGGTGAGTCAGATGAGCAGAATTCCAGTTTCAACCAATCCTCACCATCACCTTGAAAAACGTAAAGCAGGTCTGGGGCTGCAACTTTTTTCAAATTCACATGATCGCTCCCATCGCCTGTCGAAATGCCCACACGCGCTGCTTTTACCTTGTGAAAGTCAACCTCATCATTTCCGTGCCCCGAATCCACTTTCAAAACATTTCCGACTTGCACCCTCTTTAGCTTCACTTCGTCATCCCCACGTTCTGTAACAATTTTGAGAGCATCGCCGATTTTTGCGTTTTTCATCTCAATCAAATCATTTCCGTCGTAGTTACCAACGTCAGTCACCACCACCATTGAATTCCCAACAACAACATTCTTTGTTTGCAAGATGTCATCGCCTTGAGCCGTACTGACATACAGATTTTCACCCACCTGAATATTCTTCAAAGCAACCGTGTCGTGCTCGGCCCCGGATGAAACTGCCATACTCGAACTGACCCCTCCAATTCTGGCAACGATTTTGTCATCACCCTCCAATGAGCTCAGCTCTAGCTTCTCAGCACCAAAGTACTCAACGACTGTTGAATCAGAGCCATTTCCCGTTGCAATTTGGTGACTTTTGGTCTTTGTATTTCGGCTTCGAACCACGTCATCATTTTCCCCCGTATCAACAATGATCGAGTCCGTTGTCTGCACATTATCAATTCGAAAGTTGTCTTCCCCTAGACCACCGGCGACTCGCAACACACCGTCGGCATTTTCAGTGAGACTCATATTTTTCACCACCATTCTGTCATCACCATCATTCATCTTTGCCAACACAGCGTCGATAAGTGGCGCGGAGAATACAACAGGCATGACACTGGAATTGATCGTGGTCCCAGCCAATCCCGTGACCCTGATTTGATTGGGTGCAATCTCCTCTATCTCGATCACATTGTTGTCAGAATCGCCCACGAGCGAGAGTTCTGTAATGTTCAACGCGACAGCCACATTTCCAGCGAGTACAACTCGCTGTTCCAATCGCTCCGAATTGAGACGCCGTCGACGGACTGATTTCTGAAACGACATTTGCTGTGCTCCGTGATAAGAACCAAGGGAGTGAATTAAAGAACGGGGCGAGGCCTGAACAAAAGAAAGAAAAAAAATGACGCTGCTCCTGCCTCCCCCCATGCTGATAGGCAACTGATGTGCCACAGAACGCAAACACAACATCAAAATAAAGAAATCAATCGGGGTGATTCTGGCAGTGCGGCATACGTGTGCCCTCCCAAGCATGCCGAATTCAGCTTGCATTCAAAGGAATGAAAAGGCTGATAAAGTTCATCTCTTTTGTGTAACAAGCATGCGATCACAAAGAGTCCCCCTGTGATTCACCTTTCTCGGTGTCGTTTTGAGATTTGCATCCTGTTTTGCAATTGGCACGCAGTTTCAACACAAGGAAACGCATGAGGATCTGAAAACCATGAACCAGCACTTAGGTGGTGATTAGCGGCACGGGAGAATTGTCAAGCTGAAAAGCATTAGGAACCTCCCGTCAACGGCATAGTCTTGAGGTTCGAACCTCAAGAGCGATGGTGAGAATGAATGCAGGATTGCTCCAAAACGATGCAATAATCTTCTGAAAACAACCCAAACTCGTATTAAACTGCTCCCCTGCTAAACTGGGGCAAAGCCCCCTTCTCCCTCATTCACTGGAGCCCTCAGGTGACTTGCTTTCGACCTCGTATTTTTTGCAACGTGCTAATCCTTCCTGCTCTGGTGCTGTTGTTCATCGCGTTGCCCAACTTCACGCAGGCACAAGAAAAACAACCTGCTGAGGCGACGTGTCCACCTGAGAAGGAACAACAGAAGCCTGAACCAAGTGTTGTCAAAGCGGAGAAAAAGCAAAAAGAGACCTCTGATTCAGAGCCGGCACCTGAGAAGGAAAAAAGGAAACCGACGCCACCAAAGCCTGCACCGCTCAATGGCATCAACTACATCTTTGATACTCAAATCATGCTGTATGCCGAACCGCAGATGAACAAGATGATCAAGGCAAAACAGGCGTTAACCTGCACCGAACTAGAATCCCAGGCGACGGATAAGAAGTGCAAAACCTCGCTTGCTAAACGCAGTACAAAACAGCAGACGAAATCAATCTTGTATCGCGAAGCAAGTAAATCGGTTGTGGCGATTCTGATCTCGCGCAAGCACCTCGATCATTGGCATGTTGTTCCGGCGGCAACAGGCTTCTTCATTTCTGACGATGGCATCATTGCGACAAATCGGCATGTATTCAACAAGAGCGATGAATTCATGTTTGCAATGACCTCGGACTATGTGGTCCATCCGATACAAGAAGTTCTGGGTGCAAACGCTGCGAATGACCTGGCTTTCTGCCGCATTGATTCATCCGAATACAAAGGACTGTCGCTACGACGAAACGTACCGGTGGGCGATGACATCAGCTTGATCTCACACCCAAGCGGCCGCTTCTACACATACAGTCATGGAGTTATTACCCGTCGCTACGTCCGCCCTCCCCAACGCGGACCGTCAAAAACGGAAGAGAACGATGCCGACCAACGGGCCCCCGTTAAAGTACCGACGCGTTGGATCACCATCAGCGCAGAATTCGGAAAAGGATCGAGTGGTGGTCCCGTCTTTGATCGACTCGGAAACGTAGTCGGGATGGCGACGTCCACCAACAGCCTCCGCGTAGGTAAGAAGACCGACACCGTATCCCAAATGGTCTTTCGAGATTGTGTGCCCGCTGGTGTAATGCTGGAATCACTCAGACCAAGTTCCCCGAATCCATAAAAGACCAGTGGACGCTTCCGGTGATCCTTACCGATGAAACAGTCCACATGGTCTACTGGAATCGTTTGCCGGGTGATCAATGCCGGCGGTTACTCATTCGAAAGTGACGCCCCCCGGATATCAACAGCGTCTCAAGGTCGGCCTTCCTCCTTCCCAAATCATTGAAGGATCTCGAAACCCCCTCAGCAAGTGGATCTTGAATCGGGTCGCCTCCCACCAGGAATGTCGAAAGAACCGCAGGGGCGCCTAGGCCCGCACGGACGACGTCACGGTCTCGTGAGGCTTCGGGGAATCCAACGTGGAGAAACCCGACACCGGTTTCATCACGGTGGCACCCTGAGCAAGTATTTAGAGCAAAGCGGTGCCGCACTTCCGGAGCAACATCCAAGGGAGTTTGCCAAGGCATGTTCACGACAACGTTCGTCTCAGGAATAGCAGTCACAACAGGATTAGACTCATACAACTGAACAAGCGAAATCAGAAATTCCTCGTTCATGATGCCAAAACCAGCGGTCGCCTCAGCTGCGGCGAGGTTGTTCTCCAATGTGGCTGGATCCAGTGTTGGACTAAGATCAAAAAACGGGCCTGCAGGAGCGGAACCTGCAGCCAACTCGGTGGGCAAACGAAAGCTGCCTTCAAGGATTGCAGCGGCATTACCATTCAGTAGATCTGCAAGTTCAGGAGTATTATTTAGAGCAACAAAGTCAGGCGTCTCAGCTACAGAACTGGGAGTCAGCAACCCTGAATTCGGATCGATCACCCACTCTCGCAATTCCCACGGTGTGGCCAAAGCAATATCATTCGTGCGAATCTGGTTCAACGCGTTAGCATTTGGGCGTCCGACCCCACGTCCGCGATCTGTGAATCGTTGTGTCAGCATGGCCAGATGATGATTGTAATCTCGACTCCCAAGCTTCATTTTTCCAAGAGCATGCCAATCTTCCGCCCAACGCTGTAAATCTCTTAACGAATTCGCTGGCAAGTCGTATTCAAGAATAATGGTCATCCCACCGACAGCGGGCCCCCCCGTCGGTGTCAATGGTTTTCCATTTCCATCAAGTACGCCAAACACAAAGCGTCCTTCACCGGCACTTACCACTTCTCCTCCAACAACTTGCCGCAGGTCCATTCGGTTAACGATCGCGAGTAATTTGACAGGCGCAAACCGGAGATCCAAATCCCCTCCTCCTTTTGCAAGCCACGGCTCGATGATTCGCTCCCAAACTGCAGGACGCGAGGGGGTCACATGCCCATTGATCAAACGATCCTCACCATGCGAGAACAAACTCAAAGCAAATTCAGCCGGATCATTCTCGCCAGCCATCTGCTCTATCAGGTACTTGAAAGACCACACACCAGAGCGTCTTCGAGTTGTTCCCGTTCGTTGCGGATCCTCGACAACACGTAAGTCAGTAATCATCAGCTCATGATCAATCCTCACATTGCGAGTCGCTGCAGGTTCGCGTGATCCCCGATCCCCTCGAGGCATTGTGTTTTCACGGTGGCGGGGGATTTGACCCTGCCCAAAAGAAAATGAAGCGGCGACAAGCAAGATGGACAACGATCGCGCAGCGGTAGCCAGAAAAGAATGCATGGGTCAACTCCTGCAGTAAGAGAAGCCTTTGGCGAGGCGGCAAAGTACAGGGCATTTAGCGTGAATACGCAGTGATAAGGAACGCCCTCAACATCAATAACGGTGACGGGACAATAACCTCCACTGACTGAGCAAGTTTTTTTCGAAAATCAATCGAACAAACGTGTGGACAATCATTGAAATAGCTTTCAGAAATTTCAACCGGAACCTGGCTCCATCAAACGGATTGCCTTAGATCACGGTAGGAACGTGCACTGACCTGCCCCTAACAAGAGACCACTGCGATCTCAGTTGTCACGCCGGCGGGAACGCACTGCCATGCCCCCCGAAGATGCTGCCCAATAAAATGCCCCATTGTTTTAATCCTGAAATATCAAACAGAAACGCCCGCAAAAAATAATTTGCGGGCGTCAACTTGAAAACAACGCTGTCAACTCTTTACCGATCACCCATCGGTCGACAGCAAACATTCCGGCATGGAAGCCATGAGTGTTGATTAGCAAATCACGACGATTTTATGATCCTGTTTGAATCACAGGCTGTGTATTGCGATCACTACAGAGCACAACAAGAAGATTTGAAACCAGTGAGGCGCGCTGACTCTCATCCAACTCAACAACACTGTCCCGCTGCAGTTGGCTAAGCGCCGCTTCAACCATTCCCACTGCTCCATCAACGATACGCGATCTGGCGGCGATGATTGCTCCAGCCTGTTGGCGCTGCAGCATGGCAGCAGCAATCTCGGGTGCATAAGCGAGATGACTAATGCGTGCTTCAAGCACGTGCACGCCAGCATCAGACAATCGTTCCTGAATATCACTCCGAAGGTGATCGCAGATTTTCTCAGTACTCCCCCTGAGAGAAACTTCATGGTTTTCGCTGTCGTAGGGATACCGTGTCGCAAGGTTTCTTAATGCGGCTTCACTTTGAACTGCAACGAAATCTTCATAATCATCAACTTCGAAAAGTGCTTCCGCTGTATCAATTACCCTCCACACCACCACCGCAGATATTTCAATGGGGTTCCCCTCACTGTCGTTCACCTTGGATGGTCTCCCCACTGTCCTGCTCTTCTTCTTCAGGATTTTCCCCGTTGCATCTCTTTCTTCGGGAGTCGTCTGGGAGCCGGTTTCAAAGTTACGCACCCTTAGACTTATCTTCTTCTTCGAATAAAACGGATTGACCCAGAAGAAACCAGACTCAACAACCGTGCCGCGGTACTCCCCAAATAAAAGCAACACACGTGAATCATTCGGTGCAATGGCCATTAATCCTGTCAAGCCAAGTACGGCTGCCAGAATTGAGAAGATTCCAACACCAACCAGATCACCTCCCCATCCACCAACGACCGCAAAAACGGCGCTAATGAACAGCAGCACAAATCCCATCAACGGCCCCCAGCCTTTGACGGGTGTTACTTTCTTCTCTGTCACAATCGTTCGATTTTCCATTTCTCTGCTCCGATGGGATTGCCTTACGCCTTCACACTTTAGCCACAATCATTCGTCCGAAAATGACTGCCTTACTCAGTTGCTCATTACGTTGGCAGCTGAATGAACACAATTGCCAAGTCACTGCTCTATTTCCTGCACGCGTAATTTTCAACCACCCGCTCTTGTGGGGCAATTGAAAACGCTGCAGTAACTGTCGAACCAACTTACAGGGCAATTGAAATCCTAGACGTGCAACCGGACGCCGTGGGCTGCTTATGCGGCATATAAGTCGAAACCCAACAAAAAGCCACTATCAACTAGTTCCGTGTTTGTCGATCTTGGGGCGCGCATCGACACACAGAATGCGGGAAATCTGAAAAAGACACAGACTTCGGGAATTAATGAAGCATGGCAGGTAGAAACCGTGTTCCTATCATCTGACAGTACGGGTGAACATCAACTGGCAGGTGTACACCGTGATGAGACCAAACAAGACGACTTGCTGGTGCAGCGTCCGCGATCACGTGGTCGGCGACGTGATTTTACACTCGTAGCAGAAGCAACCCTTGACGACCGATACGACGCTTCCCTTGAAACCCATCGGCCTGTTACCGACGCCTCAGCAAATGCGTGATTTTTTTAACCCCATCGCAAAACATACACGTCTCGCGGTGACCAACTTCATAATGCCCCACAACACGAAGAGAGACAGCAAGTACCTTGTCGGACTTCGCTCGCCAAGCCAACGCAGGTTGCGAACGGCCCCCCCGACTTGCCTGAAGCATCGCTTGGTGAAGACGATGACATTGATGCATTCGACAACAACAAATGGCATGGAATAATCGCGGATGATCCATTGATGCGTCTGAGGCATGAACGTAACAACTTAGTGTCAAATGAAACAAAATTAGCCAAGATTGTTGATTCCAGGGTCACCAAGCATCTCCCAACAAAACAACGAGCGCTGCATGAGTCCTGGCGAGCCAGACGCTAACATCCACATACCTTTGCACACGATCACCGTGGTTTGACGTGCACCTTCAGTTTCTTTTGCAAAATACTCCAACTATCGCGGATCGCAAATCTCCGCTCATTTCCAGCCACATTAAACTCCTGAACCACTTCATGCTCTACTGCAATGAAAGATTTGAACGGGAACCACTCATCTGGCAGTCGACGCATCGCGACATGCATCATTTTGCTATACACCGAAGCTTGGTGACTTTTCTTCTTCAGTTGTCGTTTGACATGGGCAAGCTCAAGTTTCAATAACTCAACCTGCTCCAGCAATTCAGTTTTACTTAATTCGCTCATCACTTGATTCTCCCACACCATGTCCAACTGGCTGACTGTTTACTAACGTATCAGGCTGGCTTCTGTACCCATGGCACTTCTGATACTCGGCGACAAATCGCAGCAATAGACTCGCCCCGCAGGGGGGGGCGGTGACCATCACCACATTAATTCTCACGCATCGGGACACTCTGACCTAGCATGACCTCGCGCGTGACTCGGCCTGAAAAATGCTCAACGGTGCGAACTCGCCGACGTAAATTTTCCCAAGCACAAATCCCAGACACCGTCCCCACACAAATCATTCGTGCAATGATCGTTGCTCCACGAGGTGTATCGAATCTGGTTTGGTGTCGTCATGGAAACCACATCTGCAGCGACAGAACGGCATCACGAACCGCATTGAGATTAGGCATTGGTTCCGGCCCCGTGCTACTAGGCTGAATAAGGCAAGCAATCAGGGCGCTGGACCTCGGATAATTTCTGCTCAAACTGATTGACCACCGCAGGTACATCAGCAACTGACTCAATCACTTCGTGTTCCGCTGCAGTATTCGAGGTTGGCAGTGTTCCAAATTGGCAATGTCCAGTGTTGCTGTTAGTTACGACTGAGGCTGCGACGTGGCATTTTCCGCTGCGTTCCTGTTCCCCAATGGGCAAAGCGAGTATCGAGGCAAGTGGATCCCCCCGCAGTATTCACTGCACTGAAAAGACTTCTTTACGGCCGACCATCTGGACACGACGATTCCACAGCCCCAACGATTACCCTCACGGGCGTCGCATCGGCCGAGCCGAGTGCAGTATCTTGTCAAAACCTTGATGTCGCTGATGTGATTGAGTCAGCCCTATCCTGCTTGGAATTCTCTGAGCTGCTATGATTCTCGCAGCACCCACAATTGGCAGGGGATTTCTTCAAAGGATTAAGGCAGGGGTACTGCACAATGAGTGACATGTCGGTATTGATCATGATCGCTTCAGCAGCAGCAATCATATTTTTCGTTAAATTCGGATTGCTGCACGGAATTGATCACATCGCGAATGCAATGTCGTGGAGTGCCAAGACCCGAGGGCAAGTCACCGGTTACGCTACATCAGTTCCCGAACTGGTCTGCCTGGTCTCGGCAGGCTTGGCAGGCGTATGGGAAGCTGGCCTATGGAACATAGCAAGTTCGAACATTATCAATTCAGGCCTCATGTTGTGCGCCGTTTTGTTCTACAAGCAATTCAACGAGTTGCTGAATGTAAGATTCATCGACGAAATCGGCTTTGCAGGTCTGGCGGTCCTCGTCCCCATCCTGCTCATGCACTTTGGCATGGATCAGCAATGGTACCTGGTGCCAATCCTGTTTGGTTTCTTCTTGATCTACCGTTTTGTCGACCGCAAAGTAAACCGGGTCAATCCGGCTCCTTCCGACGCTGCCGAGACTGAAGATGCGGCTGTTGGGAGCCTTCCATTTGGAATCATCATAGGAATCTCTGCCCTGATTGCGATCGCGATTGCAGGGATCTTTTTAGGAGAAGCAACGGCGACGGTTGTCGACCAAATGGGTGTGCGTCCCGAGATCGCCGGTTGGATTCTGGGCGTCGTCACCAGCATTCCCGAACTAGTCAGTTTCTTTGCAATCTATGCAGCTTCGAAGCGAGCCGGGAAATCACAAAGCCTCAATGACACACAGGAAGCACTGGACAACCTGACAGGTTCCAACATGGCGAATGTCAGCATCGTTTACCCCTTTGGCCTGGCCGCTTACCTGCTGGCCAATGTACTGTTCGCAAGTTGATGCGTCTCTCCATCGAGACCCGCACCTTCCCGGAATCAGCGGGCATCTTCTGGCAAAGGCAAGACAGCTTTGCACATCAGCGTCATTGCTTCGGTCACAGGTAGTGTTCAGCTTACCCTGTGCAGTGCCAGATCGCCCTGTGCAGTGCCAGATCGCCCTGTGCAGTGCCAGATCGCTTACAATCTGATTACCCCCAGAGAGGATACGATTTACATGCCTGCTTTGTCAGAACAACAAGCCCACACGTACGAGCAAAACGGTTTTTTCTTTGCCAGAAAACTGTTCTCTGCAGACGAAATCAGCTTATTACGCGAAACAGCAATCAACGATCATGCCTTGGACCAAGCGGCATCATCACGAGACGATGGAACCGGAGCCAGCGTACGACTGTCACTGTGGAATCATCCTGGCGATGGCATTTATGGCATGTTCGCACGCTGCCGACGCGTCGTCGATGCTGTTGAGCAACTGCTCCATGACGAAGCCTACCACTATCATTCAAAGATGATCTTGAAAGATGCCAAGGTAGGTGGCGCATGGGCTTGGCATCAGGATTATGGATACTGGTACCAGAACGGATTACTGTTCCCAGACCTCTGCAGTGTCATGATTGCTGTCGACACAGCAACGGTACAGAATGGCTGCCTTCAGGTCCTGCAAGGCTCACACCGAATGGGCCGTGTAAATCACGTGCTGTCAGGTGAACAGGCAGGGGCCGATATTGAACGTGTTGAACATGCAAAGGAAACGTTCCCATTGGTTCAGTGCGAAATGACTGCAGGAGATGCCGTCTTTTTCCATCCCAATCTACTGCACGCCTCAGCTGCCAATCGTTCCGACGATCCTCGCTGGGCATTGATCTGCTGCTACAACGCACGTAACAACAAACCGTACAAGCAGTCACATCACCCATCCTATACAAAACTGCATAAAGTTGATGATGACATGATCATGCATGTCGGGAAAAACGACGCTGAACGTGCTCGAGTTGACTTTGCCAACCTTGATTCTGATGACCGCAGTGCCACCAGTTTGTCAGGTCCCCAGGAAGGGTAACACACACACATCCCACCCTGTGCATCTGCGGCGTCGCACTCACGCACGACATCTGCAGCCCTACTTAGTCCCGCACCCTTGAACGGAGATTGTTCCATGAAGCTAGGAATCATCAACAGCGCATTTCAGCAAGCGGGCGTCGACACGCAGACAGGACTCGAACACATTTCCCGCATTGGCTTTGATTGTGTCGACATTTTCACAGAAGCCATGACCATCTCGCAGAGCGAGATCGACTTGATCCGTCGCACCTGTGACGTAAACAACTTGCCCATTGTGTCGACTGTCGTGGTTTCGGCGGGCTTGATTGATTTCAATGATCCAGTACGCGATTTTCATGTTCAGCGAACTCGCAAGTTCTTGGATCTTGCCCAAACATTTCGGTCGGACAATCTGTTGCTCGTGATCGGCGAATACATTTGGCAACGAGAAGTCATCCCGCCAGAAGCGCAGTGGGACTGGGGCGTAGAGTGCGTTCGTGAGCTTGGACTGTATGCGGGCGAAAAAGATGTCGAAATCGCACTGGAGCTTGAACCATTTCGACTAAGCCTACTCAACAGCGTACCCGAGATGGTGCGATTCATTGACGATGTTGGCCTACCTAATGTGAAAGCCAACATCGATGTCAGCCACCTCGTTTTATCCGATACCTCGCCAGGTGACTTGGAAGCATTTCGGGGTAAAGCGACACATGTGCACATCAGCGATTGCGATGGCAAAGTGCATGGTGATTTGCCACCGGGCCGAGGCGTGGTGAAGTTCGCGCCCTTCCTGCAGGCAATCAAGGACCTTGATTTTGACGGAGCAGTGTCTTTGGAACTGGAATATTCACCCGACCCCACAAAGATCGTGGAGTGGGTCGAGGAAGCATACAACGCGACCGCAAAACTGATGGAACAGGTCCAACTGCGGAGTCCATAGAAAGCCAACTCGGCAGCGGACTAAGAGGACTCAGCAAACAGAGGATTCAGGGCAGCGTCCCTGACCTGACACTTCAAGTCGACCACCAATGCATCATGAGACTCGCAGCATGAGTGACCCGAACCCTTGTGACGAAGATGAGTATGGACTGAGTCCTACGAAACAAGTCCGCGAAATACCGGCACCAGACGTTCAATACACTCCGCCACAGCCCAAATCGACAGAGCATGGAATTGGCCTGATCGGCGCCGGAGGCATCAGCGAGTTTCACCTGCGAAGTTATCGTCGATGCGGCTATCCCGTTCATGCAATCGTCAGCCGATCTCTGGAAGACGCTAAAAAACGCCGCGATGAGTTTTTCCCCGACGCGGATATTTACGATGACTACCGGAAAATACTGGATCGAAACGACATCACGGTGATCGATGCAACGCCGCACCCCACAGACCGACTTCCCATCCTCCGCGACGCCCTCAACGCCGGAAAGCATGTTCTCAGCCAGAAGCCGTTTGTCCTTGACCTGGAGGATGGTCGCGAGCTTGTGACTCTGGCAAAACAGCGAGGAGTCCATTTGGCAGTCAACCAAAACGGGCGTTGGGCTCCCCACTTCAGTTATCTCCGTGAAGCAATTAAGCAAGGACTAATTGGTGAGGTCACAACGATTGACTTTTCGTTGCAGTGGGATCAAACATGGATTGCTGGCACGCCAGCCTTTGAAGACATCCACCACCTGATCCTGTTCGACTTTGGAGTGCATTGGTTTGACATAACCAACTGCCTGATGGGTGAGCATCGAGCCGAATCCGTGTTCGCAGAAGTCCAACGCTTTGACCAGCAAGTGTACCGCCCCCCAGCGATCGCCTCAGCGATCATTCGCTACCCCGACGCACAGATTCGAATGTCGTTTCATGGCCATACCAAGCTAGGTGAAGAAGATGTCACGACGGTGGTCGGCACAAAGGGCACTCTGCGTTCACGCGGCCCCGGCCTGAATGACCAACCCGAAATGCAAATTTCCCTCGAGTCCGGACAATGCCGTATTCCACTGAAAGGCTGTTGGTTTGATGAAGGATTCGACGGAGCGATGGGGGAACTATTATGTGCCATTGAACAGAACCGTCTACCGAATCACAGTGCTGCAAACAATCTACACAGTCTCGAACTCTGCTTTGCAGCCGTGCATAGCGCGGACTCTCGACTTCCGGTCGCCGTCGGCACCGCACAAACAGTACCTCACTAGACAGGAACGACATGGGTCGTTTTCCGACCGCTGCGCCGTTTACAAAATTTCAACCCCAGGTGTTGCTCGCTCACACCTTGTGAGTAAGGACATTGCCAGCAAGTAATCTGCGAGTAGGCAACTGGGCATTTACGGATAGAATGGTGGACTCCTTGAAATCAGCGGCGACGGTTACTGGGATCCCCCGCAACTTGGGCGATTTCCTGGGGTTACAGCAGTGACAACGGGGTAGATATCCCATCAATCCTGATACAAATTTCGGCCATCTCGCAGTTGTGCAGTTCTAAGCACGCAACGCTTCCAAACGCGAAGGAAAAACCAATGTCGTTTAAGATGTGCTTTAAGTGGCTGATATGTACCGCCGTCTGCGTGACCTCAGCACTTGGTGTTGCTCAAAATCCAAAGCAAAAGCAAGTCAAGAAAACGAATTGGCAAAACCTTTACCAGCCAACGGAATTTGACGGGATGCCATTCCGGATGATGCCACCGATCCAAATTGAATCAGGAAAGAAATTCCCGCTGATCCTATCGCTGCATGGTGCGGGCGGCACGGGAACCAATAACAACAAACAGCTTAGAGACTGGAATAAACAACTAGCCGTACCCCATCGCAGAAGAGAATTCCCCTGCTATGTCGTCGCTCCTCAGGCACGGGGACTATGGAACAGCGAACACTTGAAGAAGATCCAATCCTATATAAAAACGTTACCGTCGGTCGACATGGACCGCGTTTACATCATGGGCCATTCCATGGGGGGGCATGGTACTTATATCTTCATACAATTAGCTCCCGATTAC
>Ga0315332_10000344_pt1 | contig 20236 bp, 14 predicted proteins | sample M110034915metaG_FD_203455 | JGI IMG/M metagenome (GOLD analysis project Ga0315332, IMG submission 203455) | Ammonia-oxidizing marine archaeal communities from Monterey Bay, California, United States - M1 100m 34915 | ecosystem: Environmental > Aquatic > Marine > Intertidal zone | place: USA...
CGACCCCTTGAATCTCCCACCAACCTGGTTCAGTCAATGCATAAGGATAGGCAGGGAAGGTTATGGCTGATTTGGCATCAATGGTAAAACTGAACTGTCTGGCTGTGCCGTCCTTGAGAGGATCAGTGTATTTTGAGGTCTCGTCCCGAGTCATAGTTGGTTGGTCCTTAACTTCTATTCGACGAATCCATTTGACGGAAGCGTTGCCTTCCCATCCAGGTAGAAGAAGTCTTGCGGGATATCCCTGCTCTGGTCTAATAGCTTCTCCATTCTGACCGTAACCTATCATTGCATCGTCCCAAGCTTTCTCAATGGGTATACTTCGAGCCATCACTGCCGCATCTCCTCCTTCAGCCATTAACCAGGTCGCTCCTTTCTGAACACCGACTTCCTGGAGTAGTGTTGATAAGGGGACACCTGTCCATTCACTGGTACTCGTCAGTCCATCCATCTGCTGGGGATCCACCTCACGTGAGGCGTTTTTGTTGTAGGAGGAACCACCATTACCAGAACATTCTATGAAGTATAGCTTTGACACTGAGGGGAAACGCTTCAGGTCACTCAAAGTGAATTTCATGGGTCGGTCAACCATACCATGAATCAGCAATTCGTATTGGTCGGGGGCGATGGTTGGTATACCAGCATGATGTCTTTCGAAATGAAGGTCAGCTGGTGTTATGATTCCCTGCAGTTGGTGCAATGGAGTTCTGGATGAACTCGAGTGTGAGACATTGGGGTTTCTAACAAGCCGTCGAGGTTGTTCCTCAGGAGCTCTCTGGCCCACTTCACTAGTCAACCTACCTAAGACTTTTGTGGGATCTTGATCTTGGATTTTATTTTCGGATTCGTTATCTGCAAAAGAGATAGCATCTGCCTTGGTTTTCAAGAGCCCTCCAGCAATGAGCCCCCCGGAGGTCCCAAGCATAGCTCTTCTAGTCAAGTTTGCCATAGTAATTCTCCCCATGATTACATTGCCACAACACTACATTTGCTCACAACTTCCACTCGACATGGGTGTTTGCGCAAGGTGAAGAGTATTTAAAACGTTTGTTTAAAATGCTCAGAGAAGACAAGTCGATTGGTTTCTGTGAGCTAAGGGTTCACAAATACTTACTTAATCTGAGGAAAAATCCATCAGACTCGCAAGGATTTTACCTACTTGGTCATTTCTTTTGAGTCCGCCCAACCGATCTGCTCCAGGACCTTTTGCGAATAGAGGAACTAGGGCTGCCGTATGACTGGTGGTGGCGTAATCCATAACTATGTTTCTGTCTTCATCGCCTCTTAGGCTTATGCCTCCAGTTTCATGGTCAGAGGTGACTACCACTAGAGTTTCTGGATGTTTTTCTTGGTAGGAGAGTGCAATGCGGATGGCTTCGTCAACGTGCAGCATCTCAGCTGTTAGTACATCACGTCCAAGATTTCTGTGAGCATATGTGTCAGAGCCTTCATTCTCGATGAGTAGAAAGAATCCATTCGGGTGATGTTCAAGAATGTCTATTCCTGCTACCGTCATTTCCGCTAGGCTGGGTGAGCGTCCTTGCAGCGCCATGGCCATTTCCCCAGGAGAGAACAAACCCAAAATGTTATTGGCCGTCGAGTCTTGAGAAAGCATTTTCAGTTCGAGCAGATCTTCAGTGTAAGTGTAGCGGTCTTCAATCAGTGTCTGTATTTCTATCAAATCCTGTGATTCTATTACCTGCATCATTCTTGATCCGCCTCCCAATAAAACATTGACGGGTAAATCAATCATTTGTTTTAGTATTTCTATCCGCTGTGTTCTGCTTGGAACGTGTGCGGCAAATGAAGCTGGGGTCGCGTCTGTTATGCTTGTAGTTGTAATTAAGCCTGTCCCCCAATCTTGTCGGTGGGCTATCTCCAAAAGGGACTCTCTGGGAAGACTGTCGGGACCAACTCCGACAGCTCCTATGAAGCTCCGGGTTCCTGTCGCGATAGCTGTTGCTGTAGGACCACTGGCACTCACTTCGTGATCTGATCCGCGAGTATCCATCAGGCCGGCAACGGGCATTTGACCTACAGCTAAGTTCGCATTTGCGAAGTGAGCTAGGGTCCATTGCTCTACACCAGCACCGTCCGCAATGAACATGATGACTTTGCTGGGTTTTTCGTCAACGTGGCTGGGGGAGCAGGCCAAAAACAGTAAGCTAAAAACTATAAGTTTATGGGTAGGTCCAAAATGCATCATTCTGTCGTTGCCTTTTAGGGTTTCTCTCTTGTGAAATAATGGAGCTGTCACTAAAGATACACCTGACTGTAAAGAAGATTAATCCTATTGTATGACAATAATGTCAATTTTGCTTCGGAGTGACTAGTGACTCACAAAATCATATTTTGGCTGGCCAGTGTTACCCTGCTGGCAAGCACTCAAAGTTGCGGTGAGCAGGATTCCAGAGGTTTTATGCCCGATCATCCTAGGGTGCGGGTGACTTCATTGGCTCAGCAGAGTCAAACTACTGCTTTGTTGCAGGCTGTGAGTGTGGTTAACCAAGACACAGTTTGGGCAAGTGGGCATGAGGGTACTTATATGCTGACTGTGGATGGTGGATTGAATTGGATGGCTCGGATACTACCTGGGGCGGAGATGTTAGAGTTTCGAGATGTGGAAGCTTTTAGTGGAAGTACGGCTTATCTCTTAAGTGCAGGGACAGGGGACCTGTCCAGGATCTATAGGACTGGTGACTCAGGGGATTCTTGGTCACTTCAGTTTGTAATGGACCATCCAGAAGGGTTTTTGGACTGCATGGCTTTTTGGGATGAGCAAGTAGGAATTGCCTATGGCGATGCGGTGGATCAAGAGCTTTTTCTTCTGCGAACTATTGATGGGGGAGATTCATGGGATCGCATCGAAAAATCCGCATTGCCTGATGCCCAGGTTGGAGAGGGTGGATTTGCGGCTAGCGGAACGTGTGTAGCTACAGATAGTCATTCCAGAGGTTGGGTTGCTACTGGAAATGGTGAAAATGCTAGAGTCTTGTATACCAAAGATAGAGGGGAAACCTGGAATAGTTCTGTCACTCCAGTTGTTAGCGGTTCGTCCGCGGGGTTGACGTCGTTGGCGGTCATGGGAGAAGAGGGTTTGCTCGCAATGGGTGGTGTGATTGGCAACGATACGGTTCTTACAGATAATGTGGCTCTGTCGGAAGACCACGGGGAAACATGGACGATTGCGGGGGCTCCGGAGATTTTAGGCCCTATCTATGGTTCATCCATAGTCCCTGGTATGCCCACTGCGACAGTAGTCATAGTTGGGCCTGACGGTGGCGATGTGTCACTAGATGGGGGTATGAATTGGATCCCAATTACCAGAGAGACTTATTGGGCGGTTGGCTTCGCTTCCCCAGAGGCTGGCTGGCTAGTTGGTCCTCGGGGACGAATAACAAGGTTTTCCCTGACGGATAACAGATGACCTGTTTGATCTATTCTTGGAAGTGAAATTAAACCAGGGAAAGGTTATCTTGTTCTTATGGTTCTATTTCTGTTTCGGAGGCAATAATGCTGATAGGCAAGTCGGGAAAAATTCCATCATCTGAGATGACTCCAGAGGGCGTGTATGTAAATCGTCGTGAGTTCATAGGTAAGAGTGCAGCTGTTGTAGCAGGAGCTTCTATGGGATCTGGTATTGGGGGATCAATCGGACCGGAAAATTTCCAAAAGGATTGGAGCAAGGTGCGTTCGGAATTAGATGAAGAATTGACTCCATTTGATGATGTAACGTCATATAACAATTTTTATGAATTTGGAACTGGAAAGTCAGATCCTGTAAGAAATGCACACACCTTGAGACCTAGGCCATGGACTATTGAAGTGGGTGGTCTTTGTGATAATCCAGGGACTTACGGTCTGGAAGATTTCATTAAACCTGGGAATATCGAAGATAGGGTTTATCGAATGCGATGTGTTGAGGCTTGGTCGATGGTCATTCCGTGGCAAGGTTTTTCTTTAAAGGATGTAATTGATCAGGCAAAACCTTCCGGAAGTGCACGTTTTGTGGAGTTTAGAACTCTTCACGATTTGGAGCAAATGCCTGGTCAAAGATATGGAGTATTGAGGTGGCCATATGTAGAAGGGCTTCGTTTGGATGAGGCTAGACATCCCCTTACCATGCTGATTACTGGCGTCTACGGTAAAACTTTACCTAACCAAAATGGTGCGCCGATCAGGCTTGTGGTACCCTGGAAGTATGGATTTAAAGGCATTAAATCGATAGTAAGTATGCGATTCCTAGAACAGATGCCCATGAATACCTGGAAACGTTCGGCATCTCATGAGTACGGGTTCTACGCTAATGTTAATCCAGATGTGCCCCATCCTCGTTGGAGCCAAGCTCGTGAGAGACGCATAGGAGAGTTTAGAAGAAGACGGACCCTGATGTTCAATGGATACGCTGATGAAGTAGCAAGCCTATACTCTGGTATGGATCTTCGAACTCATTACTAGTCAGTCTGTGTCTGATTCAACTGTGGAATCGCAATCAAGGAAAAGATTGCGTTTAATCGTACTCAGGTTGGTTACTTGGTTTGCAGGATTAATGCCGACTGTGTGGTTAGTCTGGAGATTTTTGGATGATCGGCTGGGTGCCAACCCGATAGAGGAAATTTTACACCGATTGGGGGATATTTCCCTCATATTTTTGTTGGTGACACTGGCGATTACTCCCTTAAGAGCGGTTATAGGGTGGAATGAGATCATAAAGATTCGTCGTCCTTTGGGCCTCTTTGGATTTTTTTACTTGACAATGCATTTCTTAACTTATGCTGTGTTGGACCAGACTTTAGATTTTGAGTTCATCATAGAAGATGTTTTGGAGAGACCTTACATTTCCATCGGATTCACTGCGTGGATTTTATTGATTCCGCTTGCGATCACTTCCACTAAGGGCTGGATTCGCCGTTTGGGTAAGCGCTGGAAGAAACTTCATAGGTTGGCTTATGTAGCGACGATCATGGGTGTAGTTCATTTCTATTGGCAGGTGAAAGCAGACACATATTGGCCTACCTTGGCAGCAATGTTGATCACAGTTTTGATGATTTATCGCATTCGGAGTAGTCGCGGCAGATGGCGACACAAGTTAGGGAAGCTAAGAACCGTTGATCGTGGTTAGAAATGTCATTTGATCGGTATCGCGAGATAATTCCCGACTGGAAATCCTTTCAGGATTCCATTCAAGGGAGGGATCCTACTACCATAAGGGCCAGGACAGGCAGGATTTCATCTGCACAATTGATGGATCGGCTAGAAGATCAGGGTTTTTCAGTGGAAGCGGTAGAAGGGATCGACAGTTTTATCAGAGTACTCGAAGGTCCATTTAACATTGCAGACACGATAGAACATTGGCTTGGCCTTTTTTATGTGCAGCAGGTGTCTACAGGAATAGCCGCCCTGGCTTTACGACCTAAACCTGGAGAAAAAATTCTAGATCTTTGTGCCGCTCCGGGAGGTAAAACCACACAGATTGCTGATTTAATGGAAGGTAAGGGTTGTCTGGTAGCAGTCGATCGTAATGAGGGTCGATTACAAGCTTTGATGGCTAATATTTATCGTTTAGTTCATTCCAACGTTATGGTGGTTTCTGGGGATGGACTTAGATTGCCGGAGACATCTCTTTTTGACAGAGTTCTAGTGGATGCACCGTGCTCTGCAGAAGGAACATTAAGGCGTAAGAGCAACAGGCGAATAAAAGAATCCAAAAAATTTCGCCAATCGGTGCCTAAGCGTCAGGAAGCTTTGTTAAGAAAAGCTATCGGTTTGACGCGTCCTGGTGGAGTTGTGGTTTATTCGACGTGCACTTTTGCTCCAGAGGAAAATGAAGGGGTCATTGATGCTGTTTTGAAGGATATGCCAGTATGCCTGGAGGAGTGCGGCTTACAGATACCACATTCTCCTGGGTTGACTCATTTTGAAGGGGAGGTATTCGACGAAAGTTTGGAAAAAACATGTAGGATATATCCACACCATCTTGATTCTGGAGGGTTCTTTGTGGCCCGCTTGCGCCATCAAGAGGAACGAGTCGATCCCGCATGTTTACACAAGTCGTCAGGATGGCAGGATTCCGCTGTTCAATTTCCTTCAGAAAAGAAGGCTGGAGTCGATGTTAAAGAGGTTATAGCTACTGGGATCGAAAGAATGCTTAGGTATGTAAACGGCCAAGTCGATTTAGATTCTGATTTTAATTGGTTATTGAGGGGAAAGGATCTTTGGTTGCATGGTTGTGACCAATGGCCTAGCGATGATTGGTTTGAGAGCAAACATTGCAGAGTCTTATCGGTCGGTTTAAGGGCTATGGCACCAGTGTTTCGTGACGAAATGAGACCTACCAATGACATATTGCGATTTTTGGAGAGAGGTATCTCATCGATTGCATATAGCCCCTCTAAGGAAGAATGGGATGGGTTGTTAAGTCAGGAAAGCATTTCGGTCTCTGTGAATGATTACGGATTTATACCTTTGAAATGGAAGAACCATGTTTTGGGTCGTGGTTTGATCCAAAAGGGCAATCTGAAAGGCGAAATTCCAGGTGTCCGTCGTCGCTGGTTGAAAAAGGTTTTCACACCAAGTGACTCATGAGAACAAGAATTAAATTAACGTTTTGGAGCGACTATAGTCGAGTGTGAAATGTCTAAAGACTCAAGGGTGACACGTAAGAAACATCAGCCTGGGATGTTTTTGGATCTCCATGGTGTCAGGCATCATGAAGTTGATCTATTAGTAGAGAATTTCGTTTATCGTTACCAGGAAGAATGTCCATTGACTATCATTTGTGGAAATAGTCGGCGCATGATCGAGTTGGTAGATGAAGTCCTTGGTAGGATAGACTGTAGAGAGGTAGGGAAAGAGCGATATGGGCTGATAGTAGTGAGAAAACTTTAGGCAACAACCAGAGTCTTTGTCACTGAGAGTTCGGGGACTTACATAGGCCATCCCCGAACTCTCACAAACATTCTTACCTTTTATCTTCTGAGATCGGCCTACTTCTGACGGTGGGATAATCGATTCCGAGTTGTTCCAAGTAGGTATCGAACCTACTAGCATCGTAGTAGTAGGGTTTCATCAATGGCCTCCATTTTTCCATCAGTTCTGCGTTCAGGAATGTGGCTGGTTTATCGTCAGGAGTAATAAATGGAATATATTCTTGTTCCAAGGTTTGAACATCATTGAAGTAATCCCAGGCTGCACCAACCGTTTTTCCGTCAAGCAGGAGATCGAGTAGCGTCAATGCCTGAACTTTGGCACCGGCGAGACTTCCTTTATGAGCGACAGGTGTAGCCATAGCGATTCCGTTGGCCCAATTGTGTCCCGGGCCCCCAGGCATATTGGCTGGGAATCGAAGAGTGACCGTGGGCATATTCCAGGAGATGTCTCCGATATCGTCTGAACCGCTCCCTAGTGATAAAGCTAGGTTGACCGGTCCAGCTAGCTCACCGATTACGGTGGGTAAACCAAATTCTGGTTGCCCCAATTCCTTTTGGAACTCAGTTGCCATCAAGATATCCTCATCAGACCACTCAGGGAGTCCAACCCTTTGTATATTGGCGTAGGTAGCTTCGGCCACTGGCTTACTCATGTGTTGACTCCATGCTGAGCCGACAGTCTGGATGGTGTCGATTACAGTGCCTGTCATCAGAGCTGCACCTTGGGCCATGAGGTTAGCATCTTCGTACAGTTGCTTGGTACGCTCATAGTTGACTTCTCTAAAATAGAACCAAATGGTAGAGGTTTGAGGCACAACATTGGGTTGGTCACCACCATCTACGATGATATAGTGGGACCGCTGTGATGGACGGACATGTTCTCTCTTGAATTCCCATGCGTTCGCCATGAGCATGACAGCATCTAAGGCGGAGCGGCCTCTCCAAGGTGATCCTGCTGAATGTGCAGTTTCTCCTGTAAACCGGTACTGAACCGACATCAGAGCGTTGGCTCCTCGTTGTCCCCAGGACATGCCAAAGTTGTTACTTACATGGGTAAACAGATTGACATCTACACCGTCAAAGATTCCTTCTCGTACAAAAAATGCTTTGCCAACCACCAATTCTTCGGCAATACCAGGCCAGATGAGTAGGGTTCCGTCGATATTTTCTCGTTCCATGAGATCTTTCACGGAAAGAGCAGCAGCTATATTGACAGCTTGTCCTGAGTTGTGGCCCTCGCCGTGTCCGGGTGCCATATCAAGAATAGCCTCTCGGTAAGCAACTCCAGGCTTTTGGTTCGACTGTGGAATTCCATCAACGTCGGATCCTAGAGCGATTACTGGCTTCCCTGTTCCATTGGACCAACGAGCAGTCCATGCACTCGGCATTCCTGCGACTCCCAGCTCAATCTCGAATCCTGCCTCCTCCAAGATTCCAGTCAGATATTTCTGGGTCTCGAACTCTTGCATTCCCAGTTCGCCGAAACTAAAGAGATGATCGACTATTTCCTGAACCTGTTTCGCACGGCCTTCTACGAGGGTTAAGGCCTCGTTCTTGAGATCTTCTAAACGAGGATCAGGGTTTTGTGCTGAAGCTGATCCTGGTATCATCGTCGCAGAAATTGTTGCTGCGACACAGATTCGCATGAGAAATGACTGCATCCTGGTAACCTCCTTAAATAAGAGCATTAGTTCAATAATTGGCTTAACGTATAAATTGCTTATCGCATAACGATGGGATTTGTTCTACGATAGGGCAAATAAAAACCCACCTGAGATTAATTGCTTATGGTTGCACTCGATCAGGTAGGCTGTCCAGCGTAGAGATTCGCATCAAGATGAATTTTGGTGCATGTTGGTTGAGGTTGTGTTTAGCAGATAAATAAAAACCATATCTTGTTTGACGAGGAGATCCAGCAATGTTTTGCAAAGAATTAAAGATGATGGCTATGACGATGTCCCTAGTGTTGTTGCAAATATTCGGAGCGAGTTCTGTTCTGGTAGCATCTGAAGCTCAAGGGGAGAGGAATACTGGCAGTTTACCTTCCATCGATGAGATGACAGAAGGTATGCAAAAGATGGATGGATTCCTGCCGTTGTATTGGGATGAAGACATGGGTGAACTGTGGATGGAGGTGCCCGAGTTGAACCAAGAGATGATCCACTATGTGGGATATGGAGCTGGCTTGGGGTCTAATGATCTTGGTTTGGATCGAGGGGCCCTACGAGGATCGAGAATGGTCAAGTTTGAAAAGGTAGGGCGGAAAATTTTGATGGTGCAACCTAACTACCAATTTAGGGCTATCACGGATAATCTCAGTGAAGTGAAAGCAGTAAGAGACGCTTTTGCTCGATCAGTATTGTGGAGCTTCGCAGCAGAAGCACAAACAGGGGATAGGGTTTTGGTTAACGCCACCCAATTCCTTTTGAGGGATGCTATAAATGCCGCTCAGCGAATGCAGCCTGGAACTTATCGACTGGATACGGATAGAAGTTCGATATATATGGAAATGACGAATTCATTTCCGACTAATACGGAGATGGAGGCAGAGTTAACGTTTGTCCAGCAACCTGGCAGTGGAGGTGGGGGAAGAAGAGGCTTCGGAGGTGGCAACCCTAATTTCGAAGGAGTGGGTAGTGTAGCGGCAACAGGTGAAGCAGCAAGCATTCGAATGCACCATTCTTTCGTACAAGTTCCAGATGACAATTACGTTCCAAGAGCCTTCGACCCTCAAGCTGGTTATGGGGCAGTGACCTATCAGGACTACGCTGTACCTTTAGGAGAGCCTATGACTCAGCGTTTTATAAGACGTCACCGTCTGGAAAAGAGGAATCCGTCGGCCCGAATGAGTGAAGCTGTCGAGCCCATAGTTTATTATTTGGACCCTGGGACTCCGGAACCGATAAGGTCTGCTCTTTTGGATGGTGCCAGATGGTGGAACCAGGCTTTTGAAACCGCTGGATATATTGATGCTTTTCAAGTTGAAATGAGACCAGATAGTATTAGTTCACTTGACGCTCGTTATAACGTGATTAATTGGGTTCATAGGTCTACCAGGGGATGGAGTACTGGAGGATCGGTAACAGATCCAAGGACTGGAGAGATTGTTAAGGGTGTGGTTACGCTAGGTTCTCTAAGGATTCGCCAGGACTATATGATTGCTGAGGGATTATTGTCACCTTATGAAAATGGGGATGAAACACCGCCTGAATTAGCAGAATGGTCTTTAGCACGGATTCGTCAGCTCTCAGCACATGAAGTAGGCCACACTATTGGTTTGGGCCATAATTATTACAACAGTGGGGCAGGACGCATCTCTGTAATGGATTATCCACATCATCTGGTGAATCTGAATAGTGATGGGTCACTGGATTACTCCGAAGTCTATGATGTGGATATTGGGGAATGGGATAAGGTCGCTGTGAATTACGGTTATCGAGAATTTCCAGCTGGGACAAATGAGACAGAAGAATTGAACAGAATGTTAGAAGTGGCACGGGGAGACGACATTCTTTACATGTCGAATCAGGATATCGCAACTACTCCACAAGCGGACCAATGGGCAAATGGAAATGACGTTGGGGTTGAACTCAATAGGATGATGGATGTGAGAGCTGCTGCGATGAGACGATTTGGAGAAAAGGCGATTCAGTCAGGCGCTCCAATGGCCACGATCGAAGAGACGTTAGTTCCGCTTTATCTGCATCACCGTTTCCAGGTAGAATCGACTGCTTCGGCTGTTGGTGGTGTGGAATATACCTATGCAATGAGAGGGGATGGGCTCCAACCGTTTCAGAGAGTCTCGGCTCAAGCTCAAAATGCAGCTATAGATGCATTGATGAGGACTTTGGAATTATCAGAATTGAAAATACCCGACCACATTTTAAGTTTGATACCACCGAGGCCCCCAGGATATGGTCCGCATCGGGAAATGTTTCCTAGGTATACTGGTTCGGCATTCGACGCGGTAACTCCAGCTGTGGTAGCTGCAAGTCATACAGTCAATTTTCTTTTAGAACAAAGCAGAGCGGCTCGTTTAGTAGAGCAGAAAGCCTTGGATCCCAATCTACCTGGTCTGCGTGATGTCCTTTCAAGATTGTTCGATGCTACGCTAGGTGCAGAAACGGACAGTCCATATGACATGTCAGTGAAAAGAGCCGTAGTGGGTGTTGTAGTGGACAGAGTAAAGTGGCTAGCGGTCAACTCTCCGATGATGGAAGTAAGAGGAATAGCCTCATCGACGTTAGAGATGGTAAGTGAAGGAATGGGTTCGTACGAGCAACAAGAAGGAAGCTTAGCTGGATTCCTAGTAAGAGATATTAAACGCTTTCTAAATAGGCCGGCGGAGAATTTCCGAGAAATTAATCAAGTTTCACCGCCACCTGGGGCTCCCATAGGCCAGCCTGCAATGGATTGGATACAGCGATCAGAGCTTTGGTACACCTGGCTTGAACAAGATTGGCTGCGAGGTCAGCCCTTTGGTGGGCATTGGCATTAAAATAATTTTCTAAACTGGAAGGAATATGAGGGTTATGCTGAGAAAGTTGAGGCTAATGGACTCAGCCGTGCTGAGTGCACCGCTAGTGGCCTTTTTAGCTCTACATGCGTTCGGAGCGGTGGCGGTTTTGCAGGGTGCCCAGCACCAGGAAGCGATTGTGATCAGGGCTGCAAAGATTCATACGGTTACCAACGGGACAATACTGGAAGGCGAGATCTTAGTTCGCAACGGAAAGATCATTGAAGTTGGCAAGTCGGTAAGTCGTCCGTCCAATTTCAAGGAGTATGAGGCGCAAGTTGTGATACCTGGGATGATAGATGCGCACTCTCATATTGCATTGGATAGATCAGGGAGAAGGTCCATACCTGGTCCTGTGACTGCAGAATGGAAAGCCGTCGAAAACTTGAACTTGGAAGACCCAATGATTCAAGTAGCGCTTTCCGGAGGAGTCACTTCGGTGATTACTCGTTCTGGAAGTGGAATTATAAGTAGCGGTCAGTCAGTCGCTTTGAAAATGAAAAGTGTTCCTAGTGATGAAATGATTTTCAAACCCTATGTAGATTTGAAGATGGCAGTGCGACCCTTGATCAATTTGCGGCCTGGAGAGACACCACAGACAGTGATGGGGTGGTATGCGACTGCAGATGAATATTTTAGACGTGCTAGTATCTACATAGGGGAGCAAGACAAGTATGAATTAGGGGAACTTACAGAGCCTCCAGAAGTGGATGAACGCCTTGAAGCTTTTGCTGCTGTGATCCGTGGAGAAGTGATGGTGCATGCACACTCACATTATCCCAGTGAAATTATGATGGTGATGCGGCTGGCTAGAAAATATGGTTTCATCGATCGTTTGGCTTTGGGGCATGCAGAGGAAGTGTTTCCTATCATTGATCTAATTAAAGAGACAAAAATCGTACCAGTTATTGGTCCGATGATGATTGTCCAATATTTTGGGGACGATAAACCCCGAAATCTTCTGAAAGACCTCTTAGATGCAGGCGTTTCAGCAAGTATTCAGACAGATATGTCAAACCAACATTTCAAGGATTTCCGAGAGTATGGTGCTTTCCTTGCCAGACATGGTTTGACTGACATGCAGGCATTGGAGGTTATGACGATCAATGGAGCTAAAGCTATGATGTTGGAGGATCGAGTCGGTAGCATAGAGGAGGGGAAAGATGCTGACCTGGTCTTGCTAGATGGGCATTTTTTGGACCTGACGGCGGATCGCATAGAGCGTGTTATCGTGGACGGAGTTCTTGAGTATGAGAGAGAAACAGAATTGCAGACCGACCGACCACGCTCGGTCGGACCATTTCAGACAATTAAAGGCGATTTAACCAGTCACGACAGTACATTCGCAATAACGAATGCTCACCTCTTTACCGTCGGTGATGGAGAGTTAAGAAACGCAACAATCTTAGTTGAAAAAGGGGATTTCAAAGAGATAGGGACATTGGAAAGCCTTCCAGAGGGAATTCCAATCATGGACATTGGGGGGAGGGTGATACTGCCTGGGTGGATTTTAGCCAGAGCATTCCCCAACGATTGGATCGGTGACCTCAAATGGCAGGTCCAGAATGACGAAATCACGGAGCCGGTGGTCCCTGAAATGAATGCAATATATGCTGTCGATCCATGGTTCCCCTCATACAAAGTGAATCTCGGGGTAGGGGTTACTTCTATCAACGTTACGCCAGGAACTCAAAATTTCATTGGAGGATCTGGAGTGGTTGTGCAAACAGTGGGCTTGAATTTTGAAGAGATGGCAATTAAAGAGCCCAGTAGCCTAGTCTTTTCTTTGACTTCTCAAACTTCTCAGTTCTGGAATCAAAACGCTGATATACCAGCCACACTTGAAGCTGCTTCCGACCTCATAAGCAATAGTCTGGGAAATGCTGAGGCTTATGGAGAGAACAAATCGGCTCATGACTACGATCAAAGGTTAGAGGCACTATTGCCAGTGATTCATAAAGAAGTTCCCGCAATTTTTCAGGCGAACAAGGTGGAGGAAATCCGTAAAGCTATTGAGATTTCACAAAGGTTCAATTTGAATTTGGTAATTGCTGGTGGGGTGGAAGCCTATCAAGTAGCTGATGAGTTGGCTCAGGCTGGAGCAGGAGTGATCTTGGGCAACTCTGGAGCAGCATCTTCAGAGATTAGAGGTGGTGGTTCTGGGTGGAGTATGGAAGGACCCGCGATCTTGAGTCGAGCCGGTGTCAAGGTGGCATTTTTCGGTCCAGGCGGCTCTCGGAGAGCTTCGCCAATAGGTCGATTGGGGGGTGAGCCTGCATTAAATGCCGCCTGGGCATTTCGAAATGGGACAGCCGAAGTGGAAGCTCTTAAGATGGGAACTTTAAACGCAGCTGAAATATTGGGGTTAGGTGACCGACTGGGAAGCATTCAATCTGGCAAACAGGCTGATTTTATGGTATTGGAGGGGCATCCTTTTGAGTATGATGCACTTCCAATAATGGTTTTCGTTGAGGGGAGGTTAGTAGTAGATCGCAGGGGTGATGAGTCCTTTTAGCAGAACTTAAAGATATTACGTGTATGTCAATTATGGTTTTGGACTAAGTTTAGCCGTTACTAGTACTGTCTGGACGTGGCATTCGTCAGCGGTGACTGGAACATTTTGTCGAAGCCATGTTAAATAATCAGGGTTGCTTACGATAATGTCGTAATTGCCGTTTCTCTCCCAGGCTCCAGATACTTGATTTGCTGATCCTCCAGCACCAGCACTTGTGGTGGTTAGAGTCTCAAAGTAGTCACCATCCTGAAGGGTAATAGTTGACCCTGTCACTTTTGCACCTGTGGCTTTATCCATTATGGTGATGGTGATGCCAGCTCGCATCTCTAGCGTACACATTATTGGTTCGGTAGCAAACTCATCGCATCCCATCAACCCAAGGACACTCAGAACAGTTTTTAAGCTAAGGAGAATGTTTCTTCTTGTGTTCATCGATGAGTCCATCTAGTGGTCATCCCTAACAGCATCATATACAGGTGCAAGATGTATACCTGATGATAAATAGGAGTGCTGGTTAAAATAGGTGACATGATACTAATATTGCCTATGTTATTTTTGGAAGGACCAGTTCGAAATTATCAGGGTCTTATATAACGGATATATAATCCAGGAGAAAAAGAACAATGCAGAAAACATCTCTGACTCGCCTGACTGTCTCAATGACACTAGTCGCTATCTTCGGCTGCGTTGCACCAGCAGAAGAAGTCAATCTGAAGCACGAAGGTACGCAGTTTCCTGGTATGAATCGACCGGATGTGAGAGGAGTAGATGGCGCAGTGGTTTCAGGCCATCCGTTAGCTACGGCTGCGGGACATGAGGTCTTGAAGGCTGGAGGTAATGCCATTGATGCAGCAATAACTATGGCAGGAGTTTTGGCGGTAGTTCGCCCTCATATGAATGGTGTTGGAGGAGATGCTTTTGGGATTTTTTATGATGGTGCGACAGGTGAAGTTCTGGGTATGAACGGCAGTGGGAGAGCCGGGGCATTGGCAACACCCAATTTTTTTGATCTCGCTGGTCAAGAGAAAATACCATCGACGGGCCCCCTTTCAGTGAGTGTTCCAGGGGCAGTTGCTGCCTGGGATGATGCGTTGAATCGATTTGGGACGATCTCACTTTCGGAAGCGTTGGCTCCAGCGATTCAATATGCAAGGGAAGGTTTTCCTGTATCCACTAGGTTGGCCAGTGATATTGCTGGCGCTTCGCAACACTTGAATGAACCAGCCAGTGATCTTTATCTATCCGTAAGTTCTCCCGAGGACGTGGGGTCACTATTAATAAATCCAGCTTTGGCGGAAACATTAGAAACGATCGCAACACATGGCAAGGAGGGTTTTTATAGAGGTGCAATTGCTAATCGAATCACTGACTTCTTAGAGGATCAGGGTGGATATCTCAGAGACAATGATTTCAGGGAACATGAAACGACCTGGGTGACTCCTTTGGAGGGGAGCTATTTAGATCGCAGGGTATTGGTGTTACCACCCAATACTCAAGGAATAGCGCAACTACAGCTCATGGAAATGGCGAAAACCTATGACTTAGAAGAGATGGGACACAATTCGCAGGATTATCTGCATACATTGATAGAATTGAAAAAACTTGCTTTTGCAGATAGAGATCAATGGGTGACAGACCCAGTTTTCGTAGATATTCCAATTTCCGAAATGTTAGGGTTGGATTATCTAAGGTCGAGAGCCGCTTCCATTGGGCCAATGGCAGCTGAAAATGTTTCGGCAGGAATAACTCCCAGGTCTACTTCGGGAAGTTCTCCTGGAGATGCAGACGACACAGGTGATACAGTCTATTTAGCTGTGGTGGATCAATGGGGCAATGCTGTTAGTTGGATACAGAGCCTGTTCGGTTCCTTTGGTTCTGGCTTACTAGAACCAGAGACTGGAGTGGTTCTGCAGAATAGAGGGGCATTGTTTACGTTGGATCAGAACCATCCTAATGTGATAGCGCCTGGGAAACGACCCTATCACACTTTGACACCTACCATGGGGCTAAACTTAGATGGTAGCTTTTCTTTTGCCCTTGGCACCCCTGGAGGGGATAGTCAGGTACAGTCCCTGGTTCAAATCCTAAATAATCTTTTTATGTTCAAGATGACTCCTCAGGAAGCAATTGAGGCACCTCGATTCCGAAGCTACCAGGATCTAAGAGTGGCCTTTGAAGATCGTTTTTCAATTGACATATTGGAAAGCCTTGCAGGACAGGGGCACCTTCCCAGCGTCGTGAATGGTTGGACTGCTACTTTTGGAGGTGCTCAGATGATTTTCCTTGAGGACTCTGGCACATTGACTGCGGCAGCGGATCCTAGGCGAGAAGCTTATGCTTTAGCTTATTAATTCCTGCAAAGTTAGCTGATTTGGCTTTTGTTGCGGTAAACTGCAAATCTTACTGACATTGTAGCAATTAGAAGCAAGGCCAATGCACCAATAGGGTTTAGGAGAAACTGTCCTATGAGGTTGCTCCAGTCTACGGCATATTCATTGAGGATTTCCAATCGAGTGGTGAACCAATGCCAGCTTGTATGTAAAACAATTGCAGAGATCAGTATGGACCCAATATTTTCCTTTACTACCGCACGAAATAGAAAATCGAGCAGAGGTATTAGTACAATGAGTACCAAAATTTGGCCCAGTTCCACTCCCACATTGAAGGAGAGCAGTGCCAGAACTAGGTGGTTTCCAGCAAATTGCAGTGATTCAGATAATGCAAAAGAAAATCCGAACCCATGAACAAGACCAAGACCAAAGGTCACCATCCAACGTCTTTGTAGTTGTGCGCCAATAATGTTTTCCGCTGCCATATAGATTATTGATAAAGCGATTAACATCTCTACAAAGGGAGGGAACCACAAAGAGTCTGGTACGAAGCCATATGCTGAAGCGATAAGGGTGATTGAATGGGCAATGGTAAAGGATGTGACCACCCCGATAAGCTCTCGGAATCGTCGGAATGGAATCACCAGACATAGGATGAACAAGAGATGGTCCAATCCTCCCAGAATGTGATGAAATCCAGATTTTATGAATTGGACAGTCGCCTGATACCACTGAGGATCTAGAGTAACCACTCCTGGATCTCCGGTGTACATCAGAGCTCTTTCTTCACCACCAGGGGGAAGGAATTTTAACACAGTCATGACCCGAGAGGCGAGCCGTTCCAGTCCAGGATCAATTGAAAATTCAGAATCTTCTGATTGAATTGTATATTCAAAGTGGATGTCTAGCATTGCCTGTTCCCAGACAAGCTGTACTTCGTTTGGTAATGGTGGCTTTGCGATTTGTTCAAGTGCTCCTTCATAGGTTCTGAATGAACGGTTAGAAGGTAGAGAGGCTCTGATATCTACTATTTCTGGATATTTAAGCAGTCTGTCGTTTTCGTATATTTTGACTGGCTGTCCAATCCATAACATTGCTCCATCTCTTAGCAAAGGATCGGCTTGTTCAAAATTCAAAAATCCAGGACCGATTACTGGGAAATTGATGTCTTGCATGGCTGTTAAGGGTACTCGAACAACAAAATGAAGCGTATTCCCATCAGGCTTTAGAAATGCTTGGATTGTTACATCGGATGGCGTGTCATGGGCTAGAGTGTTGTCCGATGCTGACACTGGGTTCGCTCCAGTCAAACTCAAAAAGATCGAGAGAATTACAAGTTTGGCTGGTCTCAAAAATAGATTGTTAGCTTTCTTTATAGAATGTGGTCCCATGGCTTTTTCTGACAGTACACTTGCGTAATTAAGTTGCAATAACGTACAACTTAAGTGAACTTTGTCATAATCACATGTGTTTTTGGCTACAATTGTTGCTGGCCTGGCTACGTGTTTGCATGAGACATACAGAGGAGGATCAATGGATTTTAGACGTACTCTTTTAGTTGGAGTCGCTCTGACCGCAGTGATAGTTAGTGGATGTACTACTGGCGAAACATCACAAGCGAGTTCAGGTGATATGGTACAAGCACCGATGTTTGAGGTGGACCCATTTTGGCCAAAGCCTTTACCCAATCATTGGATCTTAGGCTCCACTATCGGTGTAGATGTAGACTCTAGGGATCATGTATGGATTATTCATCGCCAGACTACATTTGCTGCCAATACTGAAATTGGTGCTGCTCAAGATCCACCACTCAGTGAGTGCTGCATTCCAGCGCCTAATATTTTGGAGTTCGATGCAGACGGTAACCTCGTTAATTCCTGGGGGGGACCAACAGAGGACGGTGCATATGAATGGCCGCAATCTAATCATGGGATCACCATTGATCACGCTGACAATGTATGGATTGGTGGAAATGGCCAGGCTGATGCTCATGTGTTGAAATTCACTAGAAATGGTGAATTCCTAATGCAGATTGGTAGCTCTGGAGCAAGGATGACAGGAATGACAAATGGGAGAGCTATCTATGAAGGTGGCAGTAACGATACCGAAAATTTTGGCAGAGTGGCTGAAATAGGATTTGATGCTGACCGAAATGAGATGTATTTAGCTGATGGATATTTAAATAAACGCATAGCGGTACTTGATGCGAGCACGGGTGAACTAAAAAGGTTCTGGGGTGCCTATGCTAATGTTCCTGACGACGGTCCCTTGGGCCGGTACAGTCCAGACATACCGCCTGCTCAGCAGTTTAGAGGACCGGTGCACTGTGCAGTCCCTGCAAATGATGGGAAGCTATACGTCTGTGACCGTGCTTCAGATAGAATCCAGGTGTTTACTCTGGATGGAGAATACTTGATGGAAGCCTTTGTGGCTCCCGAGACCCTTTCACAGGGATCGACTTGGGATATCGCACTCTCTAAAGATGATGACCAAAAGTATATCTATCTAGCTGATGGCCAGAATATGAAAGTTCATGTAATAGAGCGTGAGACAATGGAAGTCCTGACAACTTTTGGAGATGGTGGAAGACAGCCCGGGCAGTTTTTTGCTGTTCACAGTATAGCCACTGATTCTAAGGGTAACATTTATACTACTGAGACCTATGAAGGTAAACGTGTTCAGAAATTTGTTTACAAGGGGGTCGGTGCGGTAGTTGCTGGAGACCAAAGGACTCAAGGGATCTGGCCAGGCTCTTGATAGGATCAGCCATTTAGTTGGAAGGAAGTTAGTTGTGCGACCGGCTCAGTCGAATCATTCGACTGGTCGGTCGCAGTTTGTTAAGGGTAATAATTCAATCAGATAGAGGAGGAATCATGAAAAGTATGTTATTGACATTACCAGTACTAATTCTTTTTGGTGCGACGTCTTGCACATCTTCCAGTGATGATCTGGCGGACAATGCTGATACGGAACATATGATGAGTTTTTTCCTCACAAGTGTGGGTTCGGGTAACGGCGGGGACTTAGGCGGTCTGGAGGGTGCTGACCAACATTGCCAAGCTTTAGCAACTGCGGCAGGATTTGGAGATCAAATGTGGAATGCTTATCTAAGCTCTACTGGCTCTGACGGGTCTTCGGGTATTAACGCTCGCGATCGTATTGGAAGCGGTCCGTGGTATAATTTTGCTGGTGATCAAGTAGCTACTGATGTTGATAATCTTCATGGCGAGAACAATCTGACAAAGGAGACCGTTCTGAATGAGCTGGGGGCGATGACCAATGGGCGAGGTGATGATCCTAACCGTCATGATATTTTGACTGGCACTCAGTTGGATGGAACGGCAGCAGCTGGTGACGGTGACACTACTTGTCAAAACTGGACAGGTAGTGGTGAAGGCAGTGCTCTGGTTGGACATTTTGACCGTATTGGCGGTGGGGACAACCCTACTTCATGGAATTCAGCACATGCCAGCAGAGGTTGTGGCCAAGAAGATCTCAGAGGAACGGGTGGTGACGGCCTCTTCTACTGCTTTGCCTATTAGATCAAGATGAGACTGCTAGCTCTTACTTATGCTATTTAACCAGTGTCTTTAGGGATAGAAAGCGTGAAATTTAAAATTCATGTTGTGGAATCTTGGCTAGTAGGGTGTCTTCTGTTCACCCCCTTGGCGGGCCAGCAGGGTGCCACCGATGGCCAATGGCTTTATTACGGAGGTGATTTAGGTAGCACAGGTTATTCAAGTCTATATCAGATAACTGCCGAGAACGCAGGAGATCTTCGCGTTGCTTGGCGCTGGAGCAGTAAAAACCAGGGGCCGCGTCCAGAGATTAGAAATTCCACCACTCCTCTTATGGTCAACGGAGTTCTATATGCGACAGCGGGGTCCAGGAGAAATGTAATTGCGATCGATGCCAGTTCAGGGGAGACCCTCTGGATTTGGCGTAT
>Ga0315332_10000349_pt1 | contig 20200 bp, 12 predicted proteins | sample M110034915metaG_FD_203455 | JGI IMG/M metagenome (GOLD analysis project Ga0315332, IMG submission 203455) | Ammonia-oxidizing marine archaeal communities from Monterey Bay, California, United States - M1 100m 34915 | ecosystem: Environmental > Aquatic > Marine > Intertidal zone | place: USA...
CTTGTGATTGCGATTATTTTCTCTCTGTATCCGGAGTCTGTGCTGTCTGTGTGGGTTGCGATGCCTTTGGCCGTCACCATTGGGATCTATGTTTATCGAAACCAGACTGCGTCACTGCTGCTGCCATCGCTGGTGGCACTGGGCGTTCTCTATGCTTCCGTATATCTGGGGGTTTATTACTGTCCGATCACATTGCCTGCATCGTTACACATTGCCGGATCGCCGATCGTCACCTGGACTATCGTGTTGATGATTTATTGTTTCATTGCCTCAGTGCTGCCTGTCTGGCTACTGCTGCAGCCACGTGACTACATTAACAGTCATCAACTGGTGGTGGCTCTGACTCTGCTGGTGGCAGGACTTGCCGTGGCAGGACTGACCGGCAAAGCGGACCTTTCGCAGAGCACTCCGGCGATCGTGGCCCAGGCCGACATTCCCGCTGACGCGCCCCCCATTATGCCGTTTTTGTTCATCACAATTGCATGCGGTGCCTGCAGTGGCTTCCACTGTGTCGTCAGCAGCGGCACAACCAGCAAGCAGATTGCTGGAGAAGCAGATGCTCAGTTCATCGGCTATGGATCGATGTTGATGGAAGGGGCTCTGGCAGTGCTGGTCATACTGGCCTGTTGTGCCGGTGTGGGCATGGGGCGATTTGAAAAGGATGCTGCCGGAACACTCGTGCCCATCGTCGATGCTTCCGGTGCAAGGCTGATCGGCGAAGCGGCGTGGAGGTCTCGCTATTCGGTAGAGGGCGGATGGGGAAACTTCAAGCTTCCCCAAACGGTCGGGGCCTTCGTTGAAGGAGGGGCCAACTTCGTTGGTTCACTGGGCATTCCCCTGGAATTGTCCATTGGCATCATTGCCGTCCTGGTAGCCTGTTTTGCCGCCACGACACTGGACACTGCCACTCGACTGCAGCGTTACGTGGTTCAGGAACTGGGGGCGTCGTTTCACATCAAACCGCTGACCAATAAATACGGTGCAACGCTACTGGCGGTCGTGCTGGGAACTCTGGTGGCCATGATTCCCAACGCGAGCGGTGAGTACGGAAAAGGGGGCCTTATCTTATGGCCGCTGTTTGGTGCCACAAATCAACTGCTGGCCGGGCTGGCCTTCATGGTACTTATCTTCTTTCTTGCCCGCAGAGGTCGCAGTGTCAAGTTTGCTGTCATTCCGGTATTGATGATGACTGTCATTCCCGCATACGCGCTTGGCTGGAATATGTTTCGCCAGGGGGGCTGGCTGAACAGCGAACAGCCGAACTATCTGCTGACGGGATTCGGCGTCACGATCCTGGGACTGCAGGCGTGGATGGTTGCCGAATGTCTGATGCTGTTGCCGAGGGTGAAGGGCGTGCTGGAAGACGCCCTTCCACCGCTCGACAGAACTCAGACGGCTGACCTGAGTCCGTCTACCGATGCTGCAGGAGGTCCAAACTGCTGACCGGACAATGCCTGTGACCGATACAGTGTGACCTGTCGCGAATGACCGTCGACGATCCCTGAATTCCGTTATTCCGCGTTCAGGAATAATTGATTATGATTCCGGTCGCAAATTCAGGGAGGCAGCGGGGGCAAGGGCTTTACAGTTGCTCACGTCCGTAAGTTCCTCGCTATAGGCCGATTTTGAGCAAACCAGAGAGTCAATTGATGCGGTTACTGATTACAGGAGGTGCAGGTTTTATTGGCAGTCACATTGCCGATAAAGCGATCGCCAAAGACTGGGACGTTGCAGTACTGGACAATCTGGTATCCGGCCGTCGTGAGAATGTGCCGTCCGCTGCTGAGTTTTTCGAATGCGACATTCGGGATTCGTCGGCGGTGGAGCAAGCATTTGCTGCCTTCAAACCCACGGCGGTCAGCCATCAGGCCGCCCAGGCCAGTGTTGCGGTCAGCGTCCGTGAGCCGCAAATGGATGCGGAAGTCAATATCATCGGCTCGTTGAATATTCTGTCTGCCTGCGTTGCACACAGCGTTGAAACGCTGGTCTTTGCCAGTACAGGCGGGGCCATCTACGGCGAAGTTCCCGCGGGAATTCGTGCTGGCGTCGATTTTGCTCCGGTACCGATCAGCCCCTATGCATGCAGCAAGTTTTCCGTCGAAAAATACCTTGAGTGTTTTTGCATTGAATACGGACTCAAGTACACAGTGCTGCGATACGCCAACGTTTACGGGCCTCGACAGGATCCGCACGGAGAGGCGGGTGTCGTGGCCATTTTTTGCAATCGCATCCTTGCCGGCGAGAGTATTCTGATTAATGCCAAACGCGATGTCGGAGACGCTGGTTGTATTCGCGATTATGTCTTCATTGAAGATGTTGCACGAGCAAACATCGCCGCTTTGGAAGGTTTGATTCCGGATCCGATCCTGAATGTCGGAACGGGACAGGAAACCACGACACAGCAACTCGCGGAGATACTGCAGCGAGAGACTGGTAAGACAGTCGAAATGAAACCTCACGACAGGAGAGCGGGCGACATCGAGCGTTCGTTACTGGATGGGGATCGCCTGATCGAATTACGAGGACCGCTGGTGAGCATTAACGATGGTCTCCAGCAGACGGCGCAGTGGTTTCAGCAACGTCTGAATGTGTCGTCGTAAACAATACACATCGACTCCTGGAGACGCAGAGTGGATCAGTATCATTTCGAACTCGCAGACGAGGGCGGGTGTCTTGTGGCCGCATTTACCGGAGAGATTTCGACACACTTCTATTCAGTTTTTCGCGACGATTACAACGAAATCTGTCGACGACTGAGTCAGGCAGACGGTCAGTCTCTGATTATTGACCTGACTGAAACGACTTTCTTCGGGTCTTTGTTTGTCGGCATGATTCTGAAACTGAGTGTCACCATTGGCCGTCAGAATGGAAAATTTGCCCTGTGTGGCCTTTCCGAACAGCTCAGCGAACTGATGAAGAAGCTGATGCTGCTGGAGAAAAATTCTGACTCAGCCGGATACCTGAAACACTTCCGGACTCGTGACGAGGCAGTCACGGCTCTCACTTCAGAGCAACTCTGAAAATCTGCCGATGATTCACGCGCCCCTTGGGGAGCAGCTTCCCGGAATTCGGTTCTTCAACGCACGGGGTACTCGTCGTTCTAGAACTTCATTTGAAGTTCCATTCTGATACCGGGCGACAGGCCCGTTGCTTCCCGCTTGGCGAGAAATCCATCAAGTACCATCAGCCAGTGCTGATCGAAGGCCTGCTGGTAACGGACTCCGCCGGCTATTGCAGCCTGATCGACGTGGTTCGTGTCCTGCCGTCCGGCAAGTTCGAAGACGATCTGTCGACGTGTTCCGCAGAAAAACATCTGATACCCCAGGCTGGCCCCAATCGCTTCCGTCGCTTGATTGCTCAACGGAGCGCCGTAGTTTCCCAGCCCTGCGGCGGAAAATAGAACGCCCGTCTGTCCCAGCGGCCCGCCCGCAAGGGGCCCTCGCGCGGCTGAGGTAAAACGGTCGATGGCCCAGAAGGTGTTCAGGTAGATCACATCATTCGTATGATGGGGCGTCCACGAAAATTGACTGAACAGTAACTCACCCTGACCGGACGCGGCGCTTTCCGCTCCTGTGGGAATGGAAGTCAGTGCGTGCAACGAGCTGTTGTAGGTGTTGTGAATACCATGGATGCGCTGAATCCCGCTCAGAGCAACTGTCAGCAGACTGCCGTTGATGCTCTGCGAATCAACGTAAGCGATGTCCGCATTGATCGTGCTCATCGCGATGTCTGTTTCGGTAAACAGTCCGACGAGTTGCGCATCGGGATCGGGCATATTGTTGTTACGGTGGATACTGTTCCAGGCATAGACACCTGTGGTCCGCAGGTTGAGAATTCCGTTACCGCTCAATGTATTTCGTGTCACTGTCACTGCGTCAATGATGTCTTCGTTCAGAAGCAGTCCCTGCTGAAAAGACATCGGCTGTCGACCCACAGAAAAACCGTAGTCCAGTGCGAGACCATCGTATGGGTCGAGACGTGGAAAGATCTCGCCAAAATCTCCTTCGAAGAACAGGGTCTGCACATCAATATTCCACGCGTCGTCAACCCTGTCGTTGCGCAGATCGTATCCTGAGAATGTTCTGCGATTTGCCTGTTCCTGGTCAACCGGACGGACACCAACGACCACCCGTTCGGTTCCTGTCAGGTTGAGCTGACCAAACAGGTCCAGACGGTTGGCCCATTCTGTGACATTTGTCGTGGAACGATTGTCGAAATAGTTGATCCCCGTGCGGTATGTCCCGAACACCCACAGAGCCGGCCGCCAGATGGCACCTGTCGGTGTCTCGATTCCCTGCTTCAGCCAGCCCGGTGCCAGGAACGGGTCATTATCCGTTTCAATCAGCAGTTGAGGTCGCCGGGGAATCGGCTGCAGTGGTATTGGGTTGTGGTGCAGGTCGACAGTGACTTCATCATGACTGATTCTCAGCAGGTCGGAGACGAACTGTGCCAGTGGATCTGCTGGGCCTTGAAGTATTTCAAGGATATGTTCGGCAACCGCGGCTCCGATAGACTGGGTCTGTGGTTCTGCGATTTCGGGATTGTACGTCGTCCGATCAGCGTAGGGGTTGATGACCGTCGGGACAGCAGACAGCTGTACAAAGTCAGCCATGTCCTCTGCCACCATGTGGCTTGAGTCTTCAGCAACCACCGGCACCATCGGCAGGATGACTCCTTCGTCAGGAATAACGACAGGTGATGGTGGAAGAGGGGGCTGCGATGATCCGTCAGCCAGGATCAGAGTGTCGTTCAATCGAGACACGCCGGCTTGATTCTCAGCCTCGTCTTCCGCCGTCACTGAGGGTGGCAACAGCAGGAATGCCAGACCCAGCAGTCGCAGCTTCGATTGTGGGGATACAACCGAGCGCCCGGTCCGCTGCGTTGAATGACGTTTGAACGTGTCAACTGAGTTCTGTTCGACCGTAGTGAACATCTGCCAGATTACTTTTTACTAAGGTCTGTTCGGCTTCACTATATTTTCCGCATCTATGCTCATCGGCCCGAGCGTACCCGTATGATCTTTGTACGGTCGTACAGAATCATATGGCCATCGACCACTCCGTCAGCGACCGCTTTGGCACTCATGCCGTAGTCGAAACCGACATTTGAAATTTCGTGAATCAGATTAACGGGCACCATACCGGCGATCAGCTGTATCCGAATAGTATACGTTCCCGCTCCCCGCAGCTGATTGGGCGTTACTTCGTAGCACGCCTGTCGAACGCCACCGACTTCCAGCACCTTCTTGTGCTTGCGGGCACCAATGGGCCGACCGAGAACGGTGAACGGTCGTGTGGCGGGCCGAATATAGGGCAACGGGTCGATTGAATACGGCACATTCAGAACCTGTTCGCGTTCACCACCACGCAGGTTACGAGTGATAAACAGCGACTGCAGTGAAAACAACTGTCGGTCCAGCGGGACCTTTCCGTTGTGAACGTAGACAGAGTGTGCGTCGCGAATATCACCATTCGGGTCAAGATCGCCCGACTGAAACACCTGTCGCCCGTGGGCGTCCCAGACGGACGTTCGCAGAAAAACGACACGTTCTGCGTCAAAGCCCGTGGGAACGCCATGTCCGGCAGTAATGTTGGAAACCGGTGCGGAAAAACGAATCCCGTCGCAGGACGCCTCTTCGATACAGATGTCCCCCAGATGAAATCCGGCTCTCAGGACCTGGCGTCTCTGCGTGTGCAGTTCCGCCAGCAGGGAGTACTGTTCATCCAGAATTCGGCGTGCCTTGATTCTCATTACCTGATCGTCCCACGGAGACGGAAACTCAGTATCTTCCGCCACTGAGTTTTCGAAATCGATCCGCCCCCAGCCGGCGGCGTCATCGAAGTACAGCCATTGTCGCATGGTTGCCAGCCCCGTATCATCCGGCTGGTGTTCCTCCAGAATCGCCTTTGGATTGTGAGGAAACAGACCGCGATGAATGATGGGGTAATCCGGTCCCGCCATCATGTGGTTGGTGTGTTTGCGCGGAGGAGTTGAGCGATTCCCCATGACTGCAGCCGGAGCGAAGTCATATCCCAGCGCTTTGCCTGGAACTTTACCCATGTGACAGTCCTGGCAGTTCTCGCCACAGTCCAGGGCTGAATGGGATTGTTTGTATTCGCTGAACGCATCCTCAAGGCGAAAACCATTGGGGGCAAAGACGTCGTGGCACGTTCCGCAAAAACCGGAAGTGGTCTGCTGGAAAAATCTATATGAACGTGCATGAACGGGGCTTGATCGTTCCTCAGAGTTAAGAACGGTCCTGAGCGCACCGTACTCGTCCGGGTGGGACATGACTTCGTTCAGGACGCGACTGCCAATTGGGCCATAGACAGCCTGGTTTAGATCTCCGGCCACCAGCGCCATTCGGCCGGCTCCTTTGCCCCAGGCCTGATTGACGCGATGACAGACAATGCAGGTGACGCCCTCTCGAGCTGCCGGTGCGCGGTCGAGATTGCTCATGTTGATGGCTTCGCCGGTTGCCATCCCCACCGGCGTGTGACAGCGGATACAAAAGTCTCCCAGCGTACCGTTTGTCAGCTTAATGAGTGTATTGGACATTGCGTTGAACACCGGCGACATCTGGGCATAAGCGTGCGGGCTTGTTGACCACTCGCGGTAGTGTTGCGGGTGACATTTTCCGCAGGCCTCGGCTGACGGAAACGGGGTACTGCGAAAACACTCTGAGTGAGCCTGGTCTACGGCTGCAGTCAGCACATGGGCGGGATTGTGCGATACCGCCGTTGTTTTTGACGTTCTGTCAGGGGCAGCGTCGGACGGCGGTGCCGTCACCACAAGTTCGTCTGCCAGTGATCGCCCGGCATTGGTGCAGAACATACCCGACATTACGACTGCGAAGGAAATGGCGAACTTCATGGATGTTCGCGTCTGATGGCTTCCGTGCCTCGTTTGTTTTCGATCGTCCATTGTGTGATTCGTTCACGAAGTGCCGACGGATACGAATATGTTGGATCTATCGACAGCCCAGGGATTGCGGCGGATATTAATGGTCGCATGTTCGCAAAAACGTCGGTCCACCTGGTATCACGCCACCGAAATTGCGTCACCCCCCGTACCTTTGTGAACGCCCCATACTGATTCAGCGTAAAATGCCGACTCGCCCGCCGTTCGGCAAATGCCGCCCCTCGGCGCCGGCCGTTACTTGGAGTCCATGGTAATGATGCCGGACCAGCCGGCAGGCGGCTGATAGTTGTGCGAAGCAATTGCGACCAGCAGGAAATCGCGGGCTTTATCCTCTGCCGGCAGTTCGCTGAGCAGCTTACGACATCGCTTCCAGTGTCCTTTCCGAAAGGCCTGCACGGCGTTTCGAAAGTTTTCCACGTCGATGTCCGAAATGATGCTCTGAGAAACAGGTGGAAGCAGTTCACTGACCGCGACCGGTTGATCGAACCCGGCTGGCTGCAGGACTCCGATGGGGCGGCAGCGCCCCTCATTTTGGGGCAGCGATCTGCGTGCCGCCGAAGCGGTCGATTCGTCCATCAAAATTGCGACGCCGACCTTCTTGGTAATGCCTTCGAGGCGGGAGGCAATATTGACGACCGGTCCAAAGATTCCGATCTTGGCCTGATCACGTGTGCCGATGCGTCCGGCAATGGCTCGACCGGTTGCGATCCCGATGCCCACTTCAAACCCGTCAAGTTCAGCGTCGCCGTCGTCTGCTGCCAGTTCAAAAAACTGACGAATCTGCAATGCCGCTCGACATGCCGCAACCGGGCCATCCATGAGTGCAATCGGCCAGCCCCAGAACCCCAGTGCAGAATCCCCCTGAAAGTCCGCAATCACACCCTGTTGCTCGATAATACTTTGAGTCATGATGCCCAGTGCGGCACTGATACGTCGCAGCAGGCCATGAAGATCGTCCGTCGACTTTGCCACCATGCGGGAAAAACCGCGCAGATCGCAATAGATGGCAACAATATCTGTTTCCCGAGGGGCCAGGTCAGCGCCATCGGGGCCGTCTGAGGCAATAGCGTCCAGCAGCCGGGGGGAGAAGAAACGGCGCATCCCCTCAAAGCGGTTTTCCAGCGCACGGACTGAGCGAACTGCACCCATCAGGTGGGCCACCAATTCCGTAACGCCGGCATCTGGTTTGAGCTGCTGAGGCTTCAGAAAGGCGGGGTATTCGACTGGCCCTCCAAATGTTCCGCCGACATATATGCACCACGGTGTGGAGGCTTCACTGCGGACGGGCACGCAGAACGACCACCAGCCGGTTTTCACGGGTTCGCCATTTGCATCCGATTCCACCTGAATTGCAGTCTCATCGTTTTTCATGGCTCGGTAAATCAGATCTCGACTGATCGATGCCTGCAGACCACTTTCCGTTTTCTGCCAGTGAATGATCCGGGGGCGGTTCGCCGACTGAACGTCCTCACAGTTTAGCGTGACCAGCAGATCTGCGCCGGTTAACACCTGCTGCAGGACAAGCAGCGCCTGCTGAGCGAGTTCCTTTTCGTCGGTCGCCATCCAGAGCGCCGTCGCGTTTTGTGAAACAACAGCCATCCTGATGTCGGAAGGACTCATCAGAGTGCTGGTTTTGTGCCCTTCCTGTCCCTCTCCCGCATCAACAAGCTGCAATGCTGCCAGTGGACGGACACTGGTCGACAGGGTGAATCGAGTGCGACCAATCTGAAACGATTCGCCAGCGGCAATCGTGGCTTCCTGGTGTGATCGTCCACAATACCAGATCGGGTTGCGTGTTCCCGGCAGACACCGCAAAGACAGTGACTGTCCATTCAATGTCACTTCGGCATGTTTGCGCGACACCAGATGATCCCATGGAACGGCGTAATCGTTGTCTGCGCTGCGTCCGAGGACCATCGGCGTCTCGACAACGACCTGCCAGGTATCGTTGTGATCGGGACTTTCACCTTCCGCTGTCAGAATCAACATGTTGTTTTCTGGTCACCTGCAGTGTGCTGCAGGAATGTCTGTTTCGGTTGTCTTGAGGGCATTACGAGTTTAGCATAGGCTCAAACACTCGTGAACTGTAGCTGGTCCGGGGATCACCAAACAACAAACCAGGAGAGACCGGATTGGCTGCAGGAGTAATGTTAGGAATCATGGCCAGTGTCTATCTGCTGGTCGCTGGCTGTGGTGTAATCAGCCGTGTGCTGTCTCGAAGACAAATCGATCGCCTGTCGGAAGATCTGCTGAAAGCCCGCCTGCGAACCGCGCTGGCGGAACAGTCAGACCGGGAGCAGGTACATCTTCACTGGAACGGTCTGCGTAAGTTTCTTGTCGATCGAAAGGTTGCCGAATCGCGCGACACAACTTCGTTTTATCTGAAACCGCACGACAGCAAACCTCTGCCATTGTTTCATGCCGGACAGTTTCTTACGTTTAGGCTGCATGTTCCTGGTGAGTCGCGTCCGGTCGTTCGTTGTTATTCGCTTTCAAGTGTGCCGGATACAGAGACGTATCGCATCACCGTCAAGAAGGTCGCAGGCGGCGTGGCGTCACAGTTTCTGCATGAAAGCGTCGAGGTTGGTGATTTACTGGACGTAATGGCTCCCCGGGGTGATTTTTGCATTGAACCTTCTCACAACAGACCGACAGTGCTGCTGGCCGGCGGCGTGGGCATCACACCGCTGTTGAGTATGGCCTACTCGATGACAAGTGCCGGTGCGGTCGCGGAAACATGGTTGATCTACAGCGTTAAGACGGCCGCAGACTTTCTGCTGCGAGACGAACTGCGGGCCCTGACTGAAGATAATCCGCACCTTCATCTTCGACTGGGAACGTCCAGCTCTGGGGACGCCTGTGCAGCAACCGACTTTCAGGGACGTATTTCGGTTGACTACCTGAATCGTACACTGGCTTCGAATAACTATGACTTCTATATCTGTGGCCCGCCACCGATGATGAAGTCGTTGGTGGCCGATCTGCGTGAATGGGGCGTGCCGCCGACATCTATCCACACCGAAGCTTTCGGCGCCAGTTCCGTGCAGGTGCTCAGCGCTGCCATGAAATCAGAAACAGAGGGTGAATCCCGGAACAGCGGGGATGTGACTGCCGGGCATTCGGTGAATTTTTTGAAGTCGTGCAAAACCGGGACATGGAACGATGCGACACCCAACCTGCTGTTGTTTGCGGAGTCACTCGACATAAACATCGACGCGGGATGCCGGGCGGGAAGTTGTGGCAGTTGTGTGACTGCCATTCGTTCGGGATGCGTGAAGTATCTGGAAACTCCCGGGTATTCGTGTGATGACAACACCTGTCTTCCGTGCGTTGCGATCCCTGACGGTCAACTGGACCTTGACGCCTGATGTGGTTAAAGTTTAACCACGTTTCGTATCTGGATTTTGCGGACTGTTCAGCAGTAACATCGTTTCACTGTTAAAAGTTTTGTGTTTCTCGCTGGCAATTTCGCTCTGAGAAAAGTATTGCAAGTGCCATTTTAGCCGCAGGAGACTCCGGTGCTTCCCGGAGTTATGCGGACGACGTGCCGGTCTGTGTCGGAAAATAAACAATGGAGTCATCGATGATAAAACACCGCTTCAGCCGGGTTCGCATGTGGCGGTTTGTCGGCATCGTCATAGCAGGCACAGCATTTTCGAACTGCTCTGCTCTGACGGCGACAGCAGCCGAGCCCGCTACCGGGGCGGTGGCTTCTGCCGGCACGAAGTTTTCCGACCACACTCGGGTGATGGGGACAGCAAAGGCGGACTGCAAAAAATGCCATGTGTCTGAAGTCGCTGCAGCTATGAAGACGGTTCACTTTCGTTCGGCCGAACAACGGTTGTATAAGTTCACCGGGAACACGAAAAAGTACGCCGACGCGCTCGGAATCAAGCAGGCGGAGCTTCTGTCGACGTCCGTTTGCGCGGACTGTCATGGCACAGTTGCCGTTGAGGCAGGGCAGAAAACCGTCATTTCCGGCGTCTCCTGCGAGTCCTGCCATGGTGCGGCTGGCGGCGAAGATGGCTGGCTGAATGCTCACCAGTCGTACCATGCATCGATGAAGATTCCTCGAGGACAGGAAACCGACGAGCACAAAGCGGCCCGCCACAAGAAATGCGATACCGCCGGCATGATTCGCTCCACAGACATCTACGGGCTGGCTAAAAACTGTTATGGCTGTCATCTGATTGGAAATGAAAAACTGGTTGCGGCCGGTCACAAGGCAGCAAGTGTGTTCGACCTCGTGTCATGGTCCACCGGCGAAGTTCGTCATAACTTCTTTATGAATAAGGAAGTGAACGCCGCTGCGCCATCGCTGTGGATGGAATCTGAGAAAGGAACGGTGGCAAACCGACGTCGGATGAAATTCGTCTTGGGCATGTTTGCTCAGGTGGAAGCAACATTGCGTCTGCTGGCTCCTGCCAGTGAAGGTGCCGTGATCAAACAGTTCCGGACGCCTCTGCGTGACGCGGCGGAACTGCTGCAGGAAGTTGACACCCCTGAAACACTGGAGGCCGGAGAACTGGTTGAAGATTTTGTGCCTTCACGGACGGGGAAAAAGTCGGAAGACAGTGAAGAATATCTTTCGGCGGCAGACGAAATTGCCGAACATGCAAGAGCATTCGTGAAGGCCTATGACGGAAGCACGTTCGCCGACCTTGATGAGATTATTGAGGAAACCCCGGCCTATTATTCTCAGCAGTACAAACAGACATATGGAGAAGAGAACTGAGCGGCCGTAAGCTCGGCGTGATGACTGCTGATGACTGTCAATCAGGGAGAATCCGGAAAACGTGAGCCAGGCCAGCGTGAATCAAAGTTCGATGGATCGTCCCCGTCGCTGGGATATGCCTTTTTCGCAGGAAGCAGGGCACGATTCTGTTCTGACGGACGCTGACATTGATTCTTTGCTGGCGAATGATGCATTCAGCCGCATTGATCCGGCTGGATTCAAACGCTCAGTGCCGTTGCGGGAAATTCTGCGCAACGATGTACGTATTGTCGATTTTGAACAGGGGGATGTGATTGTTCGGCAGGGGGACTGGGGCAGTTCCGCATTCTTTGTCCTGTCAGGAGCGGTCAGAGTCGAACTCGACCGTGGCGACGATGCTTCCAGTGATCTGATACAGGGGCGTCAGAAAAAGCCGCGGAAGACATTCTTTCGGTCCCTGGCACAGCTGTGGCAGAACAATCACCACGCAGAATTCCGCAATCCGGATGCAAAACAGTCGGTGTCCGGGAATCTTCGTTCTGTCGGCGGCGTCACTCGAGTCTACATTTCAGATGTTTCTGCAGTCATCGAACAGCACAAAACGGCCCGCATGGATGCCGGACACTGGTTTGGTGAACTGGCTGCCCTCGGGCGGACGCCACGTGTGGCCACGGTTTTCGCCGACGAAACGTCAACACTGCTGGAGATTCGCTGGCAGGGGCTGCGGGATATTCTGCGTTTTGATCGCGATCAGGGATTGAAAAAGTACATTGAGGACGTTTTCCGCGAACGAGCCATGGCTTCGTTGCTGAGAACCGAGCGATTGTTCGCGGACATCAGCGATCAGGAGATGGCCGATCTGATGCCCCACTGCCGTCTGGAAACATTCGGCGAGTACGACACAGCAAAGCCGTTCCGTGAGCTGTCTGGAGAAAACGCGGGTTCGGTTAAGAACGAGCCGTTAATTGCAGAGCAGGGAGACTATCCGAACGCCGTTTTTCTGATTCGTTCCGGCGTCGCCCGGTTAAGTCAGAAACACCATGCGGGTCGGCATACGGTTGGTTATCTGAATCCCGGTCGGGTCTTCGGTCTGAGGGAAGTGCTGCAGGGTTTTCGGTCAGGTCGCTCGACGGGATACGAGGCCAGGCTGTCGGCTATTGGATATCTGAACGCGGTTGTCATTCCGGCATCAATCGTAGAAGACCTGTTGCGCAGCGGAGCGATTTCTGATCCGGAAGACTCCTGTCGTCCGGCCGTGCATGCAACTCACGATGCTGTTGACGAAAATCTCCTGAACTTTCTGGTAGACGGAAAGTATGTGCAGGGCACGGAAACGATGGTCATTGATATGGACCGCTGCACTCGTTGTGACGACTGTGTGCGGGCCTGTGCCACGACCCACGACAACAACCCGCGTTTCATTCGGCATGGTCCGGTGTCCGGGCGGCATATGGTCGCAAATGCCTGTATGCACTGTCTCGACCCCGTCTGCATGATTGAGTGTCCCACCGGGGCAATTCACCGAGAGACTCTGGGCGGGCTGGTGCTGATCAACGATCAGACGTGCATCGGCTGTGCTCAATGTGCGAGTAACTGTCCGTTTGATGCCATTCGGATGGTTGAGACCAGAAACGCATCCGGAGCAATTCTGGTTGACTCAAAGAATGCCCCGATACTTGAGGCTACAAAATGTGATCTGTGTCACGACCAGCCGGGAGGCCCGGCATGTCAGCGCGCTTGCCCGCACGATGCGCTGGAACGTATTGATCTGCAGAGTCTGTCTGAATTGGAAGGTGTCATTGCCAGATGACACATTTCGTCCGCAGAAGAATTACCGGACTCACGTTGGTCGTGGTGTTAAGCCTGCTGCTGACCGCCGCCACCCGATTGATGGAAGACAATTTGCTTCGCCCGCGTACGTGGCTGGGCTGGGTGCTTGTTGTGATCGTGCTGTTTCTGGCATCGTACCGTTTACGTAAACAGCTGGCGATGCTGCCTCTGGGGGCGTCCGCGGCGTGGCTGCAGTGCCATATCTACGTGGGACTGCTGTCCGCTCCTGTGTTTCTGCTGCACACTGGTGCCCGGTGGCCGGGGGGGGGGATCGAAGTTGTCACAGCAGTGCTGTTTCTCACGGTTTTCTGCACGGGAATCCTTGGGCTGTTTCTGACCCGCATGATTCCACCACGACTGACGGATCGGGGCGAAGAGGTTATCCGGGAACGCATTCCGGTTTTCATACGTATCCTGCGTGAAGAAGCGGAAGCATCCGTGGCCGGGGCAAAGAACGCAGCGCCTTCAGAAGTTTTGAGCGACGTATATCTGAACCACCTGCATTCTTTTTTTCAGCGACCGAAGAATTTTGTTTCGCACGTATTTCATTCCACAAAGCCGCGCACGGCACTGCTGAATGCGTTGGACGATACGCGACGTTTCCTGAACACTCAGCACGAACAGACGATGGAGCAGCTGGCGGCGTGTGTCAGAAGAAAAGACGATCTGGACTATCAATATGCGATGCAGTCACTGCTGAAGTACTGGCTTTTCCTGCATGTACCACTGACATGGGGCCTGGTCGTGTTTACCTGCAGCCATGTTGTCACAGCCATGGCATTCACGAGTCGATAATGTAAGTTCCATGACGGACCCTCTGCAACAATTTGACTGGAAATCCAGTTCTTACGAACGTCCGGGGGACGCGTGGGTCTGTGGCAGAGCGTGCGCTGGCGCGCCCTGTCGTCTGGGACCCAGTGCAGATGGTGAGTGCAGTGTTCGCAGCCAGTGCACGCCTGAAAAAATCGGCGACCGTTATCGGTGTACGCGGTCGGTTCTGTACGGCGGGAAGTGTGCGGACGGACCCAATCCGGACGGCACGTGCTGCCAGGCGGACGAGTCGTGTCAGCCTGCAATGAGTCTGATGAAGCGGAGAAAAATCGCGGGAGTTATCTGCGCTTCGATATCACTGGCAGTTTGTCTGATCCTGTTTTCGGATTCGACGCCTCTGACATTGGTGTCGCCAGGAAAAGTGACTTCCGCTCATGCTGCTCTGGAAGCAAACTGTACTGCTTGTCATGTCGCCGGAGAGGCTCACAGTGGCTTGTTGTCGAATGCTTTCCTTTCGCGCAATTCGCTGGCCGATAGTGAGAAGTGTCTGAAGTGTCACCAGGACATCGGCGATGCACCATGGGCTCCACACAGTGTGGCCGGACATTTGTTGGCCGAGTCGACTGCAAACGCTGCGGTGAGCTCGAATTCATTCGGGGTTTCAGGGAAACCGGGCGGATATGTCCACTCGGGGCAGCAGCTGGCGTGTGCAACGTGCCATCAGGAACACCATGGACGATCGTTTGATCTGGCAGAGCTGTCGGACCAGCAGTGTCAGACGTGCCACAAGACGCAGTTTGATGACTTTGCCCACGGACATCCGGAATTTGAAAACTTCCCGCATGAGACGCGGCCCAACATATACTTTGATCACGCCAGGCACATCAACGCGTATTTTGCTGCCGTTGATCTGCCCTCGCAGACCCTCGATAAGGATTCGTTGACGGCCTGCTCGACGTGCCATCAGCAGGATGCCGCCGGGGGAATGATGCTGACGGCCGATTTTCAGCATACCTGTGCCGGCTGCCACGAATCGCAGATCGTTGATCTTCCGTTTCCCGGAGTCCCTTTCTTTGCGGTAACACAGGTCGCGGAGGATTCGGATACAGAACAGGATGAAGTTTCGGTGTACGGTCAGTGGCCAGTGACTGAATCTTCATTGCGTCAGATGCCTCCAGTAATGTCCCTGCTGGTACACGGGGACACAGCTGGCATAGGTTCCCTCAGTATGACTCCTGAACTAATCTGGCAGTGCAAGGAGCTGCTGCTGAGGGTCCGTAATGTCGGTGAGGTTGCGCTCGCAGAACGAGTGCCGGAGTCACATTCGCTGCTGCACGGAATCCTTTGCGAACTTGCTCCGCTGCTGATCACTGTGTCGTCATCCTGGTTTCCCGGACTCAGGGACGAGTTAGCCGCTCACACGGCCGAACAGCCTCTTCCGAATTTTCCGGACGTTGCGACACCTGAGCATCAGGCCATGCCACCTGTTCGTGGATGGTATATCTCTGACGGGGACCGCACGATCCGATATCGCCCCGTAGCGCACGCGGACCCGGTATTGCGGCGTCTGCTGGATTATCTGGTGCCACGGATTGGCCAGGAATCAGTTTCGACGGAACTGGTGGAACTGTTCACGGCGTTGTCCAATCCATCCGGATCCGGAGAAATTCATCGCAGCGGTCCGCTGGCGACCGGCCGATGTCTGTCCTGCCATACGACCAGCACAGACAGGGACGGAACTCTGCGTGTTAACTGGAATACAAAAGTACTCGGTGACTACTTCGCGTTCACGAGGTTTCGGCACGATCCTCATACGCAGATTGACGTGGCCAATTCATGTCTGACGTGTCATCAGATTCTCAACGATCAACAGCAACTGGATTTTTACCGGCCGGAATATTTCAGGCGCGACGATCTCGGTCTCTGGCAGCCACAGCCAGAGACATCGTGTCCATTGACCAGTGGGTTGGGACCAGTTAAGCGAAGTCATTGTGCATCCTGCCACAACGAATCAACAGCATCCCACGGATGCCTTGAGTGTCACAACTATCATGTTCATGGTCCGTAGTGAAGAAAAGGGGGCTGGTCGATTCGAGCTGACGCTCGATGCAGGATGACCCGCTGTCGTTGTTCACTGCAACCATCGTTATTTCCACGACGTTCGTATGTGTCGGCCGTGTTCGGAGCGGCACGTCAGTACGTGATCACGAGTCAGACAATGAAGATTCAGGTTGTTGAGTCGGCAGTCGGTCAGTCCGCACAGCACCAGTTCGCAGTCTCGTATCTGATCAACGATACGGTCGCGATTGATGCCGGGTGCATAGGATTCATGTATCCCATTGCCAGGCAACGGCAATTAAGTCACGTTGTGTTGTCACACTCGCATTTTGATCATATTTCATCACTGCCGGTTTTCCTTGAGAATGTCTACAGGACAACAGGCGTGCCCGTTGTCCTGTGTGCAGGTGAAGAGACCAGGCGGGCGGTTGAATCGCACATTTTTAACGATCGAATCTGGCCGGATCTGGTACGAATTGCTCAGACTGAGGCTCCGTTCTTTACGTGGCAGACGCTTCGCGAGTTCGAAACGTTTCTGATTGGCGGTCTGTCCATCACTCCGATCCCGCTCGATCACCTGATTCCGACATTCGGGTTCCTTGTTGACGATGGAAGCAGTGCGGTCGCGATTGTGTCTGATACCGCGCCTGTTACTCAGGCGTGGGACTTTCTGAATCGCCAGCCAAATCTGAACGCGGTGTTCCTGGAGCTAAGTTTTCCTGAGTCAATGGCCGGACTGGCCGAGCACACGATGCACCTGACACCCTCGACGTTTGTACGGGAACAGGCCAAACTGAAAAAGGACGTGAGTTGGTTCGCAGTCCATCTTAAGTCCACACTTCGAGCAGAAATTCTCGGTGATTTCTCGGCCATTTCCGACTCACCGGTTGTCGTCGCAGAGCCCGGAGCGGAATACTCGTTCTGAGTGTCCTCTCACTCGGCCCGATCTTACTCTAGTGAACAATCGAATTGTGTCTTCACCAGTGCCTGACGAACATCTTCCGCGGGGGAGGCGGTTCCCGAACCGCGGTAGTTCGGGAGCCTTCGCTGTCGGACATTAAGTCCAGCGTTTTTTTTGCGCAGACTACCCAATAATCGTCACTTTCGCCGCAAACACGAAAAACCCCGCAACGTCACGACATTCCGGACATTGCGTGAGTAGAATTGCCGACCTGTGCTTCCGGCGAGGCAAAAACTTGTAATACGAACGTCGCCACGCGGACAGCCCTAACGTCAACCTATCGACAAGATTCAGCACTCATGTCTCAAAGTTATTCCGGCGACATTGTTATCACTGGCATTGGACTCATGTCTTCCATTGGCATCGGCGAGGATGCCTTCTGGGAGAGTCTGAACGCGGGCCAGTGTGGCTTCCGCAAGGTGGAACATCTCAGCCATGTGGGGACCCCGGAATGTATCGGTGGAGAAGTCACCGATTTCACGGCCAAATCAGCCAGGAAAGAACATCTCAGCAAGGTCAAGAAGCAGATCAAGGTTATGTGCCGTGAGATTCAGTTGGGAGTCGCATCGGCTCTTCAGGCCGTGCAACATGCTGGAATCGAACCAGGCAGTGTGCCGGCGCAACGTATCGGCGTGGATTTTGGTGCGAACCTGATGTCCAGTCCTCCCGACGTGTTGCTGGACGCCGGGGTTGCATGTAAAGGTGACGGCTCGACCTTCTCTTATGACCGGTGGGGAAATTGCGGCGAAGATCGATTCAAGGGGATGGAGCCGTTATGGCTGTTGCGATACCTGCCGAACATGCCCGGCTGTCACATCGGCATTGCGGTTGATGCCCGCGGGCCGAATAATTCCATTACCCATGACGAGGCATCGGGTGGACTTGTTCTGTCAGAAGCGGCCAATATCATTCGACGTGGGCGTGCCGACATCATGATCACCGGAACAACGGGCACACGTCTTCATGCTGTGAAGTCCTGCCAGCATTCGCTGTGGGACACGCTGGCCGACGGGCCGGTTGACGCACGATGTCGCCCGCTGGATAAAGACCGACGCGGTGAGGTGATGGCAGAAAGTGCCTGCACGTTTATACTGGAGTCGCGCACCCATGCAGAAAATCGGGGAGCGACTATTCTGGGAACTCTGCTGAGCACTGCAGCCAGTTGCGTACTTGACAAAAACGGCCGTGCCAATGAGCAATTGGCAGTTGAACGGGCAGCTGAGGCAGCATTGCAGAGGGCCGGCGTCAGTGCTGCCGATCTGGGGCATGTGAATATGTGCGCATCCGGTCACCTGAAACGTGATGGATTCGAAAGCAGAGCCATCCGCAGCGTTCTGGCAGACAAAGTCGACGTTGTCCCTGTGACTGCTCCCAAAAGCTATCTCGGAAGTGCGGGCAGTGGATCCGGTTTGGCGGAAATGGCTGTATCGATCCTTGGCCTGAAGCACGGTGTGGTACCGAAGACTCTGAACTTTCGTGCCTCCGATGATGATGCACGTCTGAACGTCGTTGCCGACGATCATCTTGCGACGGAAAATAAGCTGTTCCTCAAAACCAGCGTGACTCGCATGGGACAGAGCAGTGCCGTCGTTATCGGCGTGTGAGTGGCCCCGGTAGCACCGTCTTTCCTCGCAGTCGGCAGCTGAACTAGCATGCTTCAGTTTTTCCTCAATCCCATGATGCTGCTGGGTCTGGCGGGAGTGACGCTGCCGGTTGTGGCTCACCTGCTCAGTCGTCGTAAATACGATGTGGTGAGTTGGGGAGCGATGCAGTTTCTGGATCCCAGCCGCAAAACTCGCCGCAAGATGAAGCTGGAAGAGTTGCTCCTGCTGCTGATTCGTATTACTGCCATCTGCCTGATCGCCATTGCCGCTTCACGGCCATGGATCAACAGTGGTTTTCTGATGGGCTACAGTTCGGCCGGCTCACGTGACGTGGTTCTGGTGATCGATGGTTCCAATTCAATGGGTCGTAGTGACGGCCTGGTGTCGTTGCATCAGAAAGCGATTCAACGCGCTCAGGAGTTCCTGCAGACTCTGCAGCCCGGTGATACTGTAGCGCTGATCGACGCGCGAGACCGCCCGGTACGAATTATTGAATCCCCTTTGCAGGATCTCAGCGCTGTCAGCGAAGAACTTGACGGAATCCCTCCGCCGGCCGGCGCGGCAGACCTGCGCCAGGCGTGTGAAGAAGCGGTTGGGATTCTGGGACGCTGCAGCAATGGCTCGCGGGAAATTGTGGTACTGACAGACCGTCAGAGAGCCAGCTGGTCTGTGGGAGATGAGGCTGCGTGGAACAGGTTTGATGACGTGCTGAACTTCCCGTCGGTGAGACCTTCATTGTGGGTCGTTGACCTGAGCGCCGGGCTGGCTCCGATCCGGCAGAACATTTCGATCGGACGACTGGACGTTTCCCGGGACCTGTCCGTCCCGGGGTTCCCCGTTAGTCTGCAGGTGCCAGTTCGCAACGCCGGAGAAGGGACTACTGACGTTCCGCTGCAGATTCTGCTGAACGGACAGCGGGTCGCAAATCTCGATGCGACGGTGTCAGTGCCGGCAGAATCAGAAACGACGTTCAGTCGTTCGATTCGCTTTTCGATGGAGGGGACAAATCTTATCACGGTTAAAGTTGATCTGCCGGATGATTCCGTGATGGCAGACAATGAAAGTCATGCGGCGGTTCGTGTAACAACCGCCATTCCGGTGCTGCTGGTCGAAAGCTCCAGCAGCCTGGACAGGACAAAGTGGAACACCTTTTTTGCGCAACTGGCGCTGACAGCTCCTGGTAACAAAGCTCCTTGGATACTGACGAAAACCGTCCGGGCACGCGACCTGACACCGGAACATCTGCGGGATGTCGCCGCTGCCGTTCTGCCGGATGTGGTGGAATTGCCGGAGGGAATGGCAGATGCTCTGCACGGATTCGTTGCCAGCGGCAAGGGAGTG
>Ga0315332_10000352_pt1 | contig 20166 bp, 16 predicted proteins | sample M110034915metaG_FD_203455 | JGI IMG/M metagenome (GOLD analysis project Ga0315332, IMG submission 203455) | Ammonia-oxidizing marine archaeal communities from Monterey Bay, California, United States - M1 100m 34915 | ecosystem: Environmental > Aquatic > Marine > Intertidal zone | place: USA...
AGCCATGATTAAAAAAAAGTAATGAATAAAGTTTAACCCTTTTCGAGGGCTTCGACTTTTGCGGATAGTTCCTTTACCTGTGTAGCTAATTCTTTTATAGCGTTAACCATATACCATTTTAGTTCTGTAGGTACGACAGCTAAAACTCCTGTACTTTCTTCTTGAACACATTCGGGTAGTACTTCTTGTAATTCTTGAGCGACTACACCTAGTTGTACTCCAGGTACATCTTTAACAGCTGAATCTGCTACATCTGTTAATTCTGGATTAGATGTTATCAATTCATCTTTAGTTTTATATTCAAAGTTTCTAACTTTTATTTGTTTAATAGCTTCCAAGCCTTTCGTATTATCTGTGATATTCTTTTTAATTCTTCTGTCTGAATAAGTACCCCAATCAGCATTAGCTGAGTTATAAGGTGTACCACCCAGAGTAGTTGTACTAGCACCTTGTCCAGTTACGTTATACCCAATTACATTTTCATAATTAACACCAACAGCTGAAGAGTTAGTATATGCACCTAGCAAAGTATTTCCACTCCCTGTTGTTATTTTTGTTGCGTAATGACCTGAATAAACTCCAAGGAATGAATTGTAATTTCCAGTAGTAACTTCTGCTCCAGCTTCTTGTCCAAGAGCAACATTCTGTCCTCCTGTAGTATTAGCTTCTAATGCATCTCTACCGGCAGCAACATTACCATAACCTGTAGTATTTGCCCACAAAGCACTTCTACCTAGTACGCAGTTATTGGTTCCTGTAGTGTTGCTATATGTTGAATGTAGTCCAACAGAAGTGTTATATTCTCCTGTTGTATTTGTATACATTGCCCCTTTGCCAACCGCAGTATTCTCATCAGCAGTTGTGTTAGCTGATAGAGCATAAGATCCAACAGCCGTACAAGTCCCACCAGATACATTTGCGTCCATCGCTGCAAAACCTATCGCAGTGTTATCTCCACCAGATGTAGATACTTGTAACGCAAAAGCACCAACTGCAGTATTATCATTAGCGGTAGTTACGTATTCTAAAGATTGCGAACCAACGGCAACGTTATAAGTACCTGTTGTATTACGATATAAGGCTTCAAATCCAAGTGCTGTATTCTGTGATCCTGTTGTGTTATCAGATAAAGATGCATAACCAACAGCAGTGTTATAACTTGCTGTAGTATTTGCATCCAAAGCATAAGCACCAACCGCTGTATTCATAGCAGCTGTAGTGTTTGCTAGTAAAGCATTAGTGCCAACAGCAGCATTACTGTGTCCTGTCGTATTCCCATTCATTGCCCACTTACCAACAGCAGTGTTATCAGAAGCAGTCGAATTTGTTAATGATCCATAACCAACAGCAGTACTAGCGTCACCTCCTACATTTGCATCTAAGGCATAAGCACCAACAGCTGTATTATAAGTACCTCCTTCATTAAGTGCTAAAGCACTTCCACCTACAGCAACATTATTAGAAGCAGTTGTATTTGATACTAAGGCTTGATATCCAACGGCAGTGTTATTAGAAGCTGTAGTATTTAATTTTAATGCTTCATTACCAACAGCTGTGTTACTAGCTCCTGTAGTATTGTATTTTAGAGATTCTCTACCACATCCGGTATTATGACTCGCGGTTGTATTATGAGTTAAGGCATTAGCACCGATAGCTGTATTAACTAGTCCAGTTGTATTAGCATCTAATGCGCCAGATCCTAGAGCAGTATTTTCGTATCCAGTAGTATTCAGTTTTAATGCATATGAGCCTACTCCTGTGTTGCCATTTGCAGTTGTAGTATTAGATAAGGCATCATAACCAACCGCTGTATTATCAGTAGCAGTTGTACTATCTTCTAATGCATAATTACCTACACCTACATTTCTAACACCTGTGGTATTTTTAAGTAACGAATAACTACCCACACTCGTGTTATATCCCCCTGTCGTGGTAGCACTTAAGGCTGCATATCCTATCCCCGTATTCAGGGTGCCCGTTGTATTAGCATCTAAGCTGTAAGCTCCAAAAGCAGCGTTATAACTAGCTGTAGTATTAACTTTTAAAGCATGAATTCCTACAGCAGTATTTTCAGCTCCTGTAGTATTTACATCCATAGCATTATAACCAACTGCAACATTATTACTTGCTGTTGTGTTATTAGCTAACGCCCATGCACCTAATGCAACATTATTACCTCCTGTTGTATTATCTTCTAATGACTGATTACCTACCGCAACATTATAATTAGCTGTTGTACTAGCAGCTAGTGAGTTATAACCAACAGCAATGTTTTGAGCACCTGTTGTATTTGCATATAAACTATGATGCCCAAAAGAAGTATTAAAATTAGCAGTTGTATTTGCTTGAAGAGCATCGTCTCCTATTGCATTGTTACCAACTCCAGTTGTAGAACTTACTAAAGCATTTTTACCAATGGCTACATTAGAACTTCCTGTTGTATTGTTATATAAAGCTCTATAGCCAATAGCAACATGATCAGCTCCAGTCGTGTTGTTTTGTAAAGCAGCTTGTCCAATAGCTACCTGTTCATGCCCTGTAGTATTTGAAAGTAAAGCATTCTGACCTAAAGCAGTCGATCCATATCCTGTAGTATTTGCTTGTAAAGAATTATGACCTACAGCGACATTATAATTACCTGTAGTACTTGTGTTTAATGCATATGAACCTACTGCTGTGTTACTAATTGCAGTTGTATTATTAGCTAATGCACCCCAACCAAGTGATGTATTATCATTACCAGTTGTAGTATCTTGTAAAGCATATATACCTATACCTGAATTCCTAATACCTGTAGTATTTGCAGCCAATGAATAAAAACCTACTGCAGTATTACTATGACCAGTTGTGTTTACTTCTAATGCAGCTCTACCTACAGCAGTGTTATTAGCACCTGTAGTGTTAGCAGATAATGCAAAAGCTCCTAATCCTGTATTAGCAGCACCAGTTGTATTAGCATCTAATGCATTAATTCCAAAAGCAGAATTATTAGATGCAGTTGTGTTTAACTTCAGTGCATCATTACCAACAGCAGTGTTATTAGCACCTGTTGTGTTTGCTGTTAATGCTACATAACCAAAGGCTGTATTCTTTTCTCCTGTAGTATTAGCGTACATAGCGTTATTACCTACAGCAGTATTATAAGCTGCTGTAGTATTAGCATTTAATGCATAAGTACCTAAAGCTGTGTTATATTGACCTGTTGTATTTGCACCTGCTGCACCAAAACCTACAGCAGTATTGCCAGAAGCTGTTGTATTTGCACCTGCTGCACTAAAACCTACAGCAGTATTATTAGTTCCTGTTGTGTTTGCGTCTAATGCACTAAAACCTACAGCAGTATTATTAGTTCCTGTTGTGTTATTTAGTAAAGCTTCAAATCCAACACCAGTATTATTATTTGCAGTAGTATTTGCTCCTAATGCAGCATGACCTATCGAAGTATTATAAGCTCCAGTTGTATTTGCATCTAAAGCGTAAGAACCTACTGCTACGTTTCTATCTCCAGTTGTATTAGCAGTTAAAGCTATATAACCCACCCCAGTATTATTACTTGCTGTTGTATTTGCAACTAAAGCATTAGCACCTACGGCTGTGTTCCGTGCTCCAGTTGTGTTTCCTGTTAATGCTATATAACCCACCCCAGTATTATCATTTCCAGTTGTGTTTGAAGATGAAGCACTGTATCCGATTCCAACATTTTGTGTTCCAGATATATTAAAATATAACGCTCCTTGACCAATGGCTATATTATTACTTGCAGTTGTAGTTGCCTGTAAAGAATCTGCTCCTATTGCTACGTTACCATCACCTGTAGTAATTGCAGTACCAGCATTCTTACCAACCAATGTATTATGAGTAGCATCTGTACCACTAAAGCTATCCCCTGCACCTGCACCAATTCTTGTATTACTTTGAGCGTCGGTATTGTTAATTATTCCACCAGCAAAATCAAAATTACCAGCACTACTAATTGTTAATCGAGCTGTAGGTGTTGCTGCTCCATCAGCCGTTGTACTAAAAATAAGCCTCCCAGGGAGATCATTTGAACCAGGCGTTCCATCTATTTCAGCTTTAATTTCAGCGGAGGTACTAGCTAAATCAACACCGTCTGCGCCAAACCAATTGATAGATCCTAAAGAATCCCCATCCTGAACAATTGTATGAGAGCCGTTACTCGCTCCTCTTGATTTAGCTAAAGCTATCCAAGGGCCAGCATTACTAGCCTGATTTCTTATAAGAGTGAATGCAGTATTGCTATCCGTGCTTTCTACTTGAACTTTAGGATTAGCACCCCAAATAGTCCTACTTGCACTAGAAGCAACAAGAAATCGACCTGAGCTATCTACTCTTGCTCTTTCACTGCCACCAGTTTCTATTGAAACAGTATCAGCCGAAGGAAATCTTATAGCAGTATTGGTATCACCAGAATGAACTATTTTATCTGGGATCGTTACATCATCAGTAGCAGTAATTGCACCTGTTACAGCTAAAGTACCAACAACAGAGACACCAGTATCAGCAGTTAATCTTGTCGTTCCTCCAGCCGCAAGACTCACAGTATTCGTTCCACCAAATATCCCTGAATCACTATCGCCAAAATGGATAGAAGGAGCAGAATTACTTCCTGCTGTTGCTGCTACTACTCCTGTTAACGTGCCACCTGCTTTTGCTAAATAAGTGCTATTTGATGTGGTTCGTTCAGCATCAGTAACAGCCTTAACACCAGCAGGAGTTGTAACTCTTGCCGCATCTGTTCCTGTTGTAGTCTCTCCAGAAGTCGCAAGCTCCGCAATCCCCGCTACCGTTGTACTTGCTGCAACCGTTGAAACAGAACCAGGCCCAGCCATCTTGACAATCGAGTTGTCACTGGCTCGCATATAAATACCAAGGCTGTTGATATTTGCGTTTAACGCAATTTCGCCCACTGCTGGCAAATGGGTCGTAGTTGGAACAGCGTCCTGAGTGACACTATTCTTCAACCGAATCGTTACAGCCATAATTCTTTAGTGCTTATACAAGCGATGGTCGCCTCTATCCAGAGGTATTTCTAGGATACCAAGTTTTTGTTAATAAGTCCCGCCAGCTATTACAGAAACATTCTTCCATTGTCCATCTGACGCGTATTCGATAAATTGCCCTGCTGTTGGAGACGCAATGGTGACATCAGATAAATCATCTAGAGCAGAGACAGACCCAGGACCACTTAATGTATCAACTCTATCCCAATCATTAAGACCCATACACATACACCAGTCACCTGCATCAAAGGAAGTTGATGGAACAACCGCTGTACCATTTCCTGAAACAGTACAAACAAAATAGGAACCTGTAGTCGCTGCTGTACCTGCGGGGATGGCATTTCCTGCACTGAAACCTGCACTAGTTCCGAATGTAGTTAAGGTGACGATTATTCCATTTGTAGCATTAAAAGTTCCGCAGAATCTTAAGTTTTCTTCTGCCAATCTTCCAAAGCCAACACTAAACCAAGAGTTCCCGTTAAATATACGTAGCTGACCTGTACTTTCCTGCAACCAGTAAACACCAGTAGGCAAGTTAGTAATGTCAGGCATCGCCTCCTGAATAAAAGAGATTGCATTACTACCAATCTTATCCATCGTAACTGCATTATCAGCAATCCTAGCTGTAGCAAGCGATCCAGTAGTTATTTTACTTGCATCAAGTACAGGAATATCCGTAGCTGCAAGAGACGCTCCTGTAGTAACTACACCCTTTGCACTAACAGTAACTTTAGTAAATGTACCTGTACCAGAACCAGAATCAGCAAGAGATAAAACACCCGCACCAGATACAGCTAAAGGAGCAGAAGCCGTTGGAACGCTCATTGCTCCAATAGCCGTTGTAGTCGCTACTGGCAAATCTCCTGCGACTATTGCAACTGCGCCTGTTATTAATCCATCAGCGTTATAAGTAATTCCTGATCGTGTGGCAGCAGTAACGCTATTCGTTATTGATATTGCACCGAGGTTCGTAACACTTAAGCCACCTGCTGATGGAACAGAAACACCACCAACAGCACTAGTAGTAGCTTCTGGGATATCACTTGCTACTAATGCAGCCGTTGCAGTGATAAGTCCTTGAGCGTTATACGTAATTCCATTTCTTGCAGACGCTCCACCAGTAACAGCGTTGTTAATTCCAAGGTTCCCGCTGGCTACATTTAGAGAACGATCAATATTAGAAGTATTTAACTTAGCGGCTGTAATCGTTGCATCAGTTATCTTTGTTCCTGCAATACCACTGGCAATCTTCGCATCTGTTACGGCTGACGTTGCAATTGCCGCTGTATCGACAGAGTTATCGGCAAGTTCACTAGCCCCTATTGCATTCGCAGCAACTTGAGTAGCAGTGATCGTATCGTTAGCAATCTTGGCGGCTGTGATTGCTAAATTATTTACCTTATCTGTTGTTATATTTCCATCTGATATTTTGGCAGTTGTGACCGCATTTGAAGCAATAGCAGCAGCATCCACAGCATTATCAGCTAGCTCTGACGCCCCAATCGCATTAGCTGCTATTTGTGTAGCAGTAATTGTGTCATTTGCTATTTTCGCAGCCGTTACCGATGTAGTAGCAAGGGCTGCTGTATCAACAGCATTATCTGCTAATTCACTAGCACCAACTGCATTCTGGGCTATTTGAGTAGCCGTGATCGAATCATTAGTAATCTTTGCCCCAGGGACATCACCATCAGAAAGGCTTAATTTTGCATAAGTAACATTTGCATCTGTAATCTTCGCAGTCGTTACTGAATTTGCTGCTAACTTTGCCGCTGTTATATTTGCATCTGTTACTTTGGCTGTTGTCACAGCGTTTGCTGCTAAGGCTGCTGTATCTACCGCATTGTCAGCAAGCTCAGAAGCAGTAATGGCATCTGCTGCCACCTGTGAAGCTGTGATCGTATCATTCGCAATCTTTGCAGCCGTAATAGCAAGATTTAAAACAGCAGCAGTATCAACAGCATTGTCCGCTAATTCTGTTGCCGTAACAGCATTAGTTGCTATTTGAGAAGCAGTAATCGAACCAGCAACGAGCTTGGCTCCAGGTATATCTCCATCACTTAAATTTAATTTGGCATAAGTAACACTAGCGTCTGTAATCTTAACCGTTGTTACTGCATTAGAGGCTAACTTCCCTGTTGTTACATTTAAGTCAACTATAGCCGCTGTATCAACTGAATTGTCTGCTAACTCACTGGAGCCAATAGCATTTGCTGCTATTTGTGTTGCCGTAATTGTATCATTAACTAACTTCGCTCCAGTGATAGTTGCATTCGTTATCTTTGCTGCTGTGACTGCGTTGTCAGCAAGTGTCGCTGTTACGATCTGCCCCGCCGTCAAGGGATAACTAAGAGCCGTCGCTGGTATTGCTGCTGCGTCAATAACTGCTACACCACGAGTAATCAGATCCTTTACCGTTACTTTCTTGGTTTCACTCGCACTAACATCAGCTAGTGCTATTGGGTCGGTAGCTGCAACACTTCCTGACGCAATACTTGGCAATTGCGTAATCTGTAGATCAGCCACGATAACCTCGCATAATTGAAATCCTTAGAAGTATTCTAAGAGGTAGGGTCTTCTAAGAGAATACCTTCACCATCCTCTTGCAATATCTTATCTGTATTTTCCTGAAGTAGATAAGCTGGAGGTTGTCCATTATGCAAACTTATCTGTCCATTCGTAACAAATTCAATCCTTGCCTCAACAATACCCGCAGCAGGAACAGTAATAGCAACATTACTGACTATGCAATCAGCTTCATACCAAACGCTGTTCTGACTAACAGAAGGTTCATGGTAGAGAAAGAATTTAGCTAAGAAATCAGATCCTTGCTTAATCCTTACTAGCAACTGCGCTAAGTAGACAGGGAACTCAGGCTGCAAGATATTAATCGTATCCCCTTGAAAAGCACGATGCTGCCAAATGCAATTTAAATTCCCTTGACCCGATATAATGCCATTTTCATATTGACGTCTAAATTCATCTCCTAAGACTGTTGTATTTATATTCTCCCTCTCCGTCGTAATTTCAAAATCTTTGACTTTTGCAAGAGTTCGATATCGTGTTGCCTGAGTACTTATTAAAATCTTTTTAGCAGAACTAGGAGAAACGAGCGTTAAAGCTTGGTTCGATTCACCAGCCAAAGCAGGACCAAAAGAGTTATATAACTTCATACCACCCATGTCATCGACATGAACGTACCAACGCCCATCTGGATGTACATGACCTGAGACAAGTTCTAGTGTTGACTGATCTACTGTCTCAATTAATAACTGATCACCAGTAAGGATTGATCCAGCAGCGAAATCGACGCTGAACCTTTTCTTTGTTGTATTAACATCAGCAGGATCTAAATCAGTCTCGAACGGGCCTGAATTATCTCTCTTTAATTCAACGAAACCAGTTGAACCAAAATAAACAGACATTACATAGTTAGAGTAGTTGGAGCACCAGTAGCCTCAAAACTAACGTCGGCTGCCATGATCTCCCCCTGGGAATTATTCATCGCATAACTAGTAAAGAAGACATCAAGAACCAACTTCTTAGTAGTGCCTCCCTTTGTCATATTTAATTCAAGCGTGACTGTTGACATATCAGCACTATCAGTTGTACTACTTACTTTTCCGAGGATATCACCGACAACATTGTTGGTATCATTGTAATAATAGAGGCTGCAATTCCCTGTAATGCTACGTACACCTGCTTCCAAACTTCTATTCCTGTCTCCTAAAGAAGTTGTTTCTAAGACAGCTTGATTAGCAGTAAAAGACCAGGATCGTACTTTACCAGCCTGTTCGCCAGCTACTTTTAGGATTCCGTCCTGCCCTGAATAAAACTGAGCCATCTTTTGTCAAAAATACGATGTGTTCATTCTAGTCTCCATCTAAGCATCCTACAAATGAACAGGAAACATTACTGATTCCAGGTTGCACACTAGTTACTTTAGGTGGGCCACTATATCTCCATCTTAACCCACCTGAAGAGCCGTCTTCTGGATTCAGCCAATATTGACTGTCATCATATCCTTTGATGTAATCCTCTAATTGATTAGATGTACCCAATGTAACGTCAAGACCTGCTGTGCCATTGGCTCTGCCAAAATAAATATACTTATCGGGATCTCCTGCAACTGAAACATAATTAGTAATTATTTCAGCGGCTTTCTCATCAGAAATATTTGAAAAACCTAAGCTTAAAGTTGCATTTACTCTTTTGTTTCCATAACGAATAAAACTCTTAGCACCATTTTGCGCCTCGAAAACAGTCTGAGGAAACTCTCCAGGGCTAAAGGATCTACTACTTGGTTTTACATTTGGGAAAACTGCCTGAGCCATTATGTACTCTCGATAAAGTCTTCAGAGTCTGCCCCACTATCATATACCTGATGCAATACAGCTACATATCCATCATCAGTCAAAGGAACGTAGCTGCCTGCCACTTCAACAAAACCATCCTCTGCAAACGTTAAAGACTCAACCTTATACACACGGTCAGAAGAATTGGTCTGTGCAATTGTAAAGACACATCCTCTAAAAGCATCATCAGCCAAACCGTCAGAAATGATAATAGGTGTAGGGCCTTTAACTCCTTCCTCCCCAGGCTTCCAATAATAAATAGAATTACCATTTGAAACAGTTGTCTGAGATTGAAGCACACCTCCGTCAGTTATTACACCATTAGAGAAACGACTTGTATGTGTTGACTCAGAATAAAGCCTGAAATAATCACCAGGCATTAAGGACATAGCAGCTTGCGGTGTAGTCTCAAACTTCAATCCATGATCGACAAGTTGCCTTGTACGCAAAGCATATTTCGCAAATCGAATAGCATGTTTGCTGCTGGTGCAGAAAATTGACATATCAAACGTCTCGATAGGATCAAGCTCAGACCCAACAGTCCAGTCATCATTGGATTGGACATCATTAAGCCTAACTTCAGCAACTTTTGTTTCTGGGAAACCGTTCTCTTGTTCTTTTCTCCATAACACCCTTGCTTGGAACACCTGTCTCTCTTCTGGGGAAAGGAAAGACACCTTAAGATCTTTTATATTGCCATCAGTAAACAAGGCTTTGATCGGTGGCTTTTCTTCAGGATCAATTACGAAATCAGTTGTATTAAAAGGAACAGAAGGATAGAGAGAGAAACGACCTCCAATAATTGTAAAATCAAGAAAACAATAAGCTGCTTGAACAAATATAAAATCCCTTAAGTTTTGTGATTCAGTAATAACACCATCCCAGAAGAACCCATTTGCTAAACAGAATTTTGCAGCAACCGCCATCTTTTCTTTATCAACTGAAGTTGCGCCAATAAGTTCACCTGCTCCTATTTCGTTATCTGTTAATAAGGCATAAGCAATTTCAGGAACTAAATTAGTTGATTGGTAATAACCAGCGAAAGGATCACCCCCAATATCATTTACCAATCTTTCAACTTTCACTCCTTGCTTAATGTATGCAGATAACTGACTAAATGAACTCCATTCTTTTGCACTATTTAAACGTAATCCTGCAATGGCTAAATTATCATAATCAACTGGATGAGAATTACTCTTCTGCTCGTTTACATATACAACCTCATGCTCAGGATTAGATAAATGGCTGCTCTGCTCTGCATCGTATTGATAATAGTCGGCTATAGCATCATAAGAATTTAAGTTCCTTCCTATAGGCCAAGGTTTATCTGTTACTAATGCTGATGAAGCTGTTTCAGCAGTACAAGATATAGATCCAGTCCCGCCACCATTCTTAGGATAAGTAAATGTAATAATGTCGCCATTGTGATACCCTGAGCCAGAATTATTTATACTCCATTCAACTGAATTATTATTATAAACAGTAACCTTTAAAGTTAAGCCACTACCACCTCTATCTGTTGTTGTAGCAACACTTTCTCTAATACTAAAAGCTGTATCATTTACATCTTGCATGGTGTATTTATGTATTTTAAAATGGTACTGACCTCCCGCATACTTAACATAAGAACCAACTCTAAATTGAAGATTTGGATTATGTGTATGCACATACCACGGCTTCCAATTAGGTGACCCATCAATTAAATGGTCATAATTTCCCATCGCAGGGAAATACTCATCAATCGTATACCTCCAATGTGTTTCACCCCCTGTATATCTCTTCTCATCCATGTATTGAGTACCTGGATAGTCGAAATCTAAGTGACCATACCTATTACTTACCCAATATCTAACTCTCATATAATCCGAAGCCCACGTATTCTCTCCTTCAGCGTTCCATGTTGAGCGTTTAGATGAATAAGCATCATCTACAACTTTTACCCAATCTTTATGTGTAGGAATACTCCCTTCAACTTTGCTACTTAGCTCAATTACTTCAGAGCCTATCTGTTCAGGCAAAGCACCTAAGTACCATTCCGTATTACTCATTAACGCACCAGTTAAACGTGTCAGTTGCCCTGAGTAATAGACGTCATAATCACCACTTGGTAGGTCTACATGCCCATGAGGTCTATTTTTCATAAACATATGAACATCACGATCCGCAAAGTTATCTAAAGCTAAATTACCTGGATAAGGAAGAAGCCTGAACTCACACTGAGGTGAGTTTGAATGAACAATCCGAATGAAGTTATATTGCGGTTGAGGCGTGTTTCCTTTTACAAGGAAGGGAATCCCTCCGTCTATGAAAGACCATTCTTCTTCTCCCATGCCTTTTGCTTGAAGTCTGAAGAAACTAAGCCTTTTTATATATTTAGACATCTGTCCTAATTGAATCCCTCCGTTATCATCTTCATATTTTTTAACTGTGCCTTCTTCTCCATAATGTATATGCCCAGGATGACTGTTAGCATTAGCAAAGCCTGTAATCTGTTTCCATACAGTTGATTTAATACCTATTTCTGTTACCTCACACGATGTATTATTAGAAACTGTCCCAACAGCACACCTCTGCAAAGTTAAAGTTTCCCAAGGATAATGAGCTAAACTATTATCTTTGATATCAACTAATCCCGCTCGATTTTCAATTACTTTAAAAGTTGCTGTAACAACTGCGCTGTTAGTAGGTGTCCATATACCAGTGTTAGGTGAGTAGTTAACACTTTCACAAGTTGCTAAGATATCTCCCAGCAAATATATATCACCTTTAGCCAAGTTTGAATCGGCTGTTATTCGACAGGAATCGACTGAAGACTTAACATCTTCGACACCCCAGGGGGCAAATTCTTTGAACTGTTCGAGAGGATTTGTCGCATAGATTTTATAATCAATCTCATACCCTTTTGACACAGCGTATCTTTTATTAAATCCCTCGACAGCTATTACTTCTCCACTTCTGTCCCTAACTTGAGTAAAAGATGCATACCGTGGGAAGCTTGTTGCAACTTTGTTCCTTTTCTTATCTATATCATTTTTGACATCCTCCTTTGCGTCTTTTCCCTTAAGAACTAACTCATAAGGAACCATAAATTTCGTGGAGTTAGGGAAAGGGGAAAACGCACCGAACTGAGTCTGTGTTCCAGGTGTTCTAGTACCAGAGAAAATCCTACGATTATAATCACCATCATTATCCCAGTGAACAGAGAAGGCATCATCGTCTTCCCAATCTTCTAATGTTCCTTCGCTATACCTTTGATCTATTCCTCCTTCTTGTGGCCTTCCACCAGCAGTCATAAAATATAAAGCAACCTTCGCATCTGTGTAATTAGCTAAAGTAGTATCACCAATAGCAAAACCTTCATAATCAGGCCGAGCACCTAATTCTCCTGAAGAAAATAAAAATAACCCTCTAAGTTGTTGCCCTGTAAACAGACTCCTCATCTGTGACCAAAGGAGATTGCTAACTACACGGATGCCGCCACCTGGGTTTATTGCTCGATTTGTAAAAACAAGAGGGATAACATCGCCTAACGTTGCTAATTCTTGGATAGAACCGAAGCCTGTTTGAGGTGCAAATCTTTTAGCTCCTTGTGCTCCTGCTGTTTTTAAAGACCCTGGAGTCTGCTGCTTAAAAGGTTTAGGCTTTGGCGTAAGCATTACAGAAACAGCCGTCAAGACTAGCCCTATAACAAGTTTGGTGATTATGCTTACAGGATCATTTACTACATGAGGGATATGAGCATAAGCCTCTGACCTTTTACCGTTATAGCTTTCTGTTACTCGTACAAAATACCAATATTCATCCTCACTTAAACCTAAGATTTCACAAAGTTCGACTTCTGCGGGTAATAATATTCTTCTACCTGAAGGACTCCGATGGGATTCCATGTCACCGCCGACCCTTCGTATGATGTTATGTTCAGCCATCCGTTCTCGAAATAAACTGCCAAGCCATAGCCGCTAGTTGATTTGCATAGACCCACAGTACCTATCTTAAGGCTTTCTGTCCTAATACCCCAAAGTTCTAACTGTTCTCTAAAAATAGAATAATCCTCTTTTTTTAATCGCCTGTACCAATCCCTCGTAGGACAAGGGCTTTTGATGTCATAGTGCTTCAAGACTGCCTTAGCTAAAGTCAAGCAGTCAGCCGCTTTGTGCTTTTCTGGATCTGCTCCCAATCGATATGGCAACCCAATCAACTGAAAAGGATTCATCTATTTTGCATCTGGCCGCTAGTTGGTAACGCTCCAACCATAGCTGTCGTTAAGACTCTGCTCGGTGCATTAGAACCGACAGCATCAATTGCAGAAGACAATAAAACTTCAACAGTCGTTGGATCGTATGACAAAGAAGACGCTAACCAATTGTCTGTAGTCAAAGTCTTTTCATAAGACAATGTAGAAGTGTTAACTATACATACACTCACTTCTATATGCCATTTATTCGTTACAGCTTCTCTTGCTCTATTCATCGCTAAAGTATTATTAGCAAGCACAAGTTGAGCCTCTAAGTTATCACCAGATCTATTCTTTGCAGCGCCCTGATAAATGAAAGGTAAGTAATAATAATTTTCACCATTGAAAGTTATGTAATTATTTGGGTTTTGAACGTACACCCCAGATCCGTTATCTAAAGCTCCGAAGCTATCTCTTTTCGCATTTTGGTAAAGGTCTTGCACATTACCATTGCTGTCTAAAACCTTAAGGAAGGTGACTAAAGTTGTAACGCTCATAACCCAATTCTAGAACGTTGACTACGTGAGTTCTTTAATTGGCTGAATACTTGGGTTTGTCCAGCTTCAGCTCCCCTTCTTGCTGCACTATTGATGATTTCAGGTACAGCAGACCGTGGTAGATAGTCTTCACTATTAAAACTAAGGATTGGGCCAGTGTAATCAATCTGTACCGAACCACCAGGGACACCACTGCCAGAAGCTACAGTTCCACCGCCAGGGATAACACCTTGACCTCTAGCACCTGCTGAGTAACGATCCATTGCTCCTTGCATCTTACTGGAGGGGATGACATATTCCGGCTCTCCGGCTTCACCGATCAAACCTAAAGTTGGGCCTGATGTAACACCACCTTGAGCAAAAGCTTTGAAACTACCAGCGTTATTGAATGACCCTTCTGCGCTACTCATTCCAGGGAACATTCCATCAAACATAGATTTAAAAGCAGAGTTCAGGAACATGCTTGCTAATGATTTTGCAATACCTGCTAATGATTCACCTAAAGACTTCGTTCCATCTATTAGTCCCATCACCGCATTAGTCATTCCGCTGGCAACAATATCTGTTATTTGTTCCCACTTTTCTTTAATTACATCAAGAACTTTTGCATAGTTCTTCCCTCTTCTGGTTTTAGGATCTTCTCCTTCTTCTCCTGTCTCTGGAACACCTTCAGGTGTCTCAATCTCTGGTTTGATTCTTATAGTTTTTTCAATTACATCTTTAGTTGCGCCAAGAATATCTTTAATCCATTGAGGTGTATGTTCTTTAAAGAAATTAACTAACTTTTCCCAATCTTCTTTTATCTTGACAAACCCCCGAACGGCTGATGTCGCCCATTTGTAAGTAGCCTCAGAAGCAGCTTGAGCACCTTTTTCAAAATTAACAAGTAAAAAATTCCAAGCATCTGTAATACCTTGTATTAAATCAACTTTCTCTAATCCAAATGCTTCTGCAAAAGCATCGGCAATGCCTTGAAGAAATTTGATTGCTAACCTAAAAGGCGTTAGCAGTACTGTTACTGCCATACGAAGAATATCAATGACAGCAGAAATACCTTGTAAAGTAATTTTAATAGCAACACCTAACTCATTCTGATCTGCAAACAAGTTAGTAAATGACTTAGCTAGCCTATCCCATGCCCCTTTTATTGTATTAGCTGCTGTAGCCTGTGCTTTAAAAGCTGCACCTGCTGAGTTCTCTTGATTTTTAATTAATTGCTCATACTTTTCTAAATTTGCTATGACAGGAGCCATAACTTGAATAGCTTCTTGTCCGAAGATTGATTCTAATGCTTTTATATCTAATCCTTCTAACTTTTTAAGGTTAGCCAAAAGACCTTCTGATTCTATTGTCGCAGCACTAATGTCTATACCTAGCTTCTCAAGTTTTTTGCCTCCTCTTTCTCCACCAAGTCTTAACAAAGAAGTCTTCATTCCTGTAAAGGCAACTTCAGCCTTAACACCTGCTGCTGTCGTTAAAGCAATAGCTGCGTTAACTTCTTTTAAAGGAACTTTCATTGTTGCCGCAACAGATGCAACCTTACCAATATTGGCTGCGTATTCAGCAACAATTATTTTTCCATCATTTTGCGTTTGGATAAACTGATCGACTACACCCATTGCATCATCAGCAGATTTGCCGTAAGCGTTTAAGACACTTGTTGCCGCATTTCCAACAGTATTTAGATCACTAAAACCACCAGTAGCACCTAAACTTGCAGCTTTTAAAACCTTTGCCGCATCGGCTGCTTTAGTAAAACCAGCAGACGCAACATCATAAGCACCTGCCATTAATTCAGCAGAGCTAGCTTGTTGATTTAAGTCAAGAGATACTAACGTTAATTGTTTTCTTAGTTCTTCTGAATCTGTTCCTAATGTTCTTACTTTTGCTCCTGCAAATTCAACATTTTTAATAGTATTAAAAGCAGCACCTAATCCTGCTACACCAGCAGCGATTCCACCCATTGCCAGCATTGAAGACTTAACAGCAGCATCGAAGGCTTTAACGCCAAGAGCTGCTATCTTCATCTTTGCGCCTGTCTGCGCTCCTATAGCACCAAACAAACCAACCTTCTTCGCAGCAACAGTACTAGAAATGCCGACTTTCTTGAACTGACCTTCTAACTGTTTACCCTTATCCGTAATCTTCTTGATCTTTTCAGGAACACCTCTTGAATCAAGGGTTACTCCTATTGTCGAAAGCAGGGCCGCCATTCTCTGTTATCAATCTTGTTTTAGTTTAACGCCTACGTGCCATTTGCATTTGCTTTTCCTGTTCTTCATTTAAAAGGTCGAAATAAGCTGACCACAATAGTAGTTCTGAGAGAGTGATTCGCTTATTTAATTCAAGCAACGTATAACCCAGTTCTTTAGCTACTCCTAGTTGAAGCCTTAGAAGATTATCTTTTTTTAAAAGCTCTTTTAACCTTTTGGGTCGTTTTCTTCTTCCTCCTTGGCGGCTAGATCTACTATTGCCTTGAGAAGTTTATCGAGATCTTGTGCTTTAACTTCATTCTTTAGTTCGGCTGTATGACCTGCCGCAAACATTCTTCTACCATTTTCATCGGTTGCTTTTTGGATAAGAAGCTTAAGAGCAAATGCATTGGGATCATCGTTAGTACCTTTCATTGCAGCTTCCCTCTCTGCAAAAGTCATTGGAGTACACCAAAACTCAAAGACTTCGCCATTAGACAAAACAACGTCTTGTTTTACTGGGAGGAGATTGGCTGCTTTTTTTAATTTCTCTAATGGACTTAATGGTTTAGCTGTTGGCATTTCAAATAACTGGGGCTGTAAATACAACTCTAAGCAAAAAGAAACCCCCTGACAATAAGCCAAGGGGCGAGTTTACCCAATTAAGCAGATGTGGAGAAGTCGAAAGTAGGAGTATTAGTTGGCCTAAAGGTTACTTCAACTATCTGAGAATCGTCAGCATTAATATTAAAAGTTGCTCCCAAGAGAACAGCATCCATCGCAATACTACGACTCAAAGCTTCTGTGCCTTGCTTGTCCTGATAAAGCTTAAAAGCAGCTCCGACCTGTTGACGTTGAAGAACATCTTCTACCATTCTGTTTGAAAGAGCAGAATCTTCATTCGTTACATAAACAGAAGCACTACCAGAACCATCTGCAAAACCTGATATATAAGTTTTGAACGGTGCATACTGTCCGATTGTTCCGCCAATTGTCGTTACGTCGATTTCACTTCTTGTTACTTCAAAACTCCAAGACTGAACTTGTCCTACAGAAGCATAGTCATCATAAAAGACTTCAAATTCATTAGGTGAAGCAGCTGTTCCAACGTCAGTCAAGTTAACAGCCGAACCACCATTGGTTGCTGAAACAGTCATAGCACCTGAAGCTGCTACATAAGTCTTGACGTAATAAGTTGTTCCAGCAGCTAAACCAGCAGGTAGTGTTCCTGTGCCTGATCCACCTGTTTGGGAATTAATAACTTTAAACTGGACAGGATCACCAGCTTTTAAATTTAGGTAAGCTTCAACAACCATTGTCTCAGTACCAATAGTTACATCAGCCGGAGCAAAAGTTCCTGTAGTTCCAGCAGGTTTGTAATAGAGTGCGCCAGATGTGCCTGACAGAACGGTGACAGCCATTTGAATTAATTAGTCTAAGTATGCGTCAAATGTAGCCGAAATCTGAGTCTGATAGTAGGATTCAGGCTCAGGAGGGCTTACAGGTGATGGGCCAGAAGCAGCATCAAATATAATACTACTAAATTTAGCACGATCAAATTTGTCTTTGACTCTTTCTGCAATCGTGAAATTAGCCCCTGCTCCTACTCCAATGGGAGTAAAAACATTAATAACTAAAGTTCCAGTTTGACGGTTGAAGGATTCACCAGTTGCAGGTGCTTGCAAAGTTGCATAATTATTCCCTCCAAATCTAAGAAATACTTGAACCCAAGGCGTGTTGTTTGGTGGATCAAAAGGAGCGTTTTGATAAGCAACAGGATAAGCAGGGCTTACAGCCATTTCCGTAGCAATACGTCCCTCTATTGCAGCTCTGACCTCATTAAAAGTACTGCTCATTGTATTTTCCCTGCTTGTGAACTAAACCAACTTTGACTATCTTTTGCTATTTGTTCAACCCATCCTGGTTCGGCTTGTTGGCTGCTACCATCCGCTAATTTCTCAGCATAGGGAAGAGTGTTGTGAAGAATATAGGCTTTCCCCACTTTCTCCGAGCCAGGACTGTAATTAATTCCTTTAGGTGCTGGAACAGATTTAACTGGACCAGCATCATAAACACCAATTGCATCTTGTCCTATCTGCCAACTTGCTCTAAAACGACCTGTATCAACAGGACTCTCTTGTTTTAATCTTTGATCTGTATACAAAACAGCTTGACGCAATAAAGCATTGAATTTCTTTTCTATTTCATCCCCGTAATTGCCAGGTTTAGCACCTTTGAAAGTAACAGCCATTATCCTCTCAAAATAAACTCATAAGAGATAATTGCATTATTTGCCTCATCATTCGTTATTCTAATGATTTGATAAGCAACAGAATTGATAACAAATTGATCAGATAATGTCGGAACATTTGCCAAAGACGCCCCAGCGACTGTTAAGCGTTTATCAGTTGCCTTAACTAAACTATCCACCTCTTTCAAAGTGACGTCACTCACAACACCATTAACAGTCGAATCAGTAGCAGTCTCGCTAATTGTTCCAGTGGTTGCATTATAAGTACCAGGAACTTTCCTTCTAAAAGTAACGCTACTTGAAAAAGGCTTTAATGCTTTCGGAAGAGCAGCTCTTAACTTATCGCCAATTGCCATTAGAGGTAATAAGCGACAACAGTTCCACTAGCCAAGGTGATGCTTGTGAAGACTCCTTCTATTTCACTCCCATGCTTGATAGGAATAGCAGAAACAGTTGTTGATCCGTTCTCTGTCACGTTCGGACTCACTAAAGTCATCACAGAATCTTCAAATGCATGTATTTTTCCAAATCGCCCAGTGTGTGCTGATGTGTTTGTGATGATGAGTGCGGCTGGATAAGTTTGGCCCATTGTTTTAGCTCCGTTTGATTGCTACGTTACCTGGCCCACTTATTCTAATACCTGTAAAGTATCGTTCAAACATTGGTGGAACCCTATCCGCCCCAATTGCTCCATTTATCGTGTTAGGTGTAACGTCTATATTTCCTATTTTCACAGCTTGGTAATCTTCTAAACCAGAAAGGCCAAGACCTGCTTTATTGTTATTTAAATAAGCTGCCAAGACAGCTTGAGCTTTTTTTATTTGATCAGGAATCTCAGTGTCAGTGAAATAATCAGTCGTAATACGGAAAGGGAAACCTGTTGCATAAGTGTTGATATAAGTATCTGGTTTTCTTACTCCTGTTCGGGGCCATTGCAACGCTTGGGTATCTGTTGCCCTAGCACCTAAAAACCTTTCACGATCAATCCTTTGGCAAGCAGTGTAAAGCGCTCGATTCCGATAATCATCGCTTGTTGTATTTGCCTCCCAAGCAATTACATCATCATCAGCAACTAAACCCTCTATAAGTTCATTTGCTTCTGTTAATGAAATGTAACTATTTGAGTTCGCAGCTCCCGCTGTGTGATGAATTGTTATCGCCATCAGTAGTTGCTTTAGTTTTACGCTTGCGCTTCTGTTTTGGCTTAGAAGCTTCAATAGGAGCAGAGGCCGCTTGTTCAGCAGCCTCCCTTTCCTTTGCTCGCCTAAATGCGAACATTCCCATTAGCTAGATGCACCCTTAATAAGTGCATAGTTTAGGACAATTGCTTGGCTTAAAGAACCGCCAGAAAGATTTCCAACAGTAACTTTAAAAGAGCCAGCAGCAATAGCAGAAACTACTAACCAATAAGCTCCAGCAGTTCCAGCAGACCCGTGGTTTATAACTACAACGTCAGTAGCAGCTACACGGTCATTGTTTACCTGGAAGGTAACTTCTGCACCGTCAGCTAATGCTGCTGCGTTTAATGTTATCTGTCCTGACTCTGTATTAAGAGTGACAGCAGTCGCTTTGCTTGTTGCTTGAGTAACAGTCCCACCAGTTGTATAACCGATGGC
>Ga0315332_10000354_pt1 | contig 20151 bp, 16 predicted proteins | sample M110034915metaG_FD_203455 | JGI IMG/M metagenome (GOLD analysis project Ga0315332, IMG submission 203455) | Ammonia-oxidizing marine archaeal communities from Monterey Bay, California, United States - M1 100m 34915 | ecosystem: Environmental > Aquatic > Marine > Intertidal zone | place: USA...
TTCGGAGCGACAGCCTGTGAAACCAAAAGGGACAACCGTTTCAGCGAAACGGTTTCGCCAAGAGCAACCAGTGCTGCGGCTCGAACCGACCTGTCAGGACTGTCCAGTGCTTTCACGACTTCGTCCACCACGGGGATGCGTCGCTGGCCGACCAGTTGCAGCAGCAATTTGTACTCATCGGCTTCGGCTGTCGGCAGCAGTGCTCCGATTTCTTTGTTGACGTCCTGGCCTGGCAGAACCGCCAGCGTTTGCTGAGCTGCCGTGGCCAGTTCCCCAGTTTCGTCGACCGCAATCTTCAGCAGAGCTGACAGGCATGAATCATCACCGACACGCTGCAGCGCGTCGATCGCTGAAATTCGCACGGCTGCCGGTCCCTGCTCCGCGGCCTTCACAACAGCTGCAAGCACAACGGTATCCGGTCGGTCCGCCATGGCCTGGACGATCAATGCAGCTCGTTCAGGAGCAGCACGGTTCAGTTCGGTTGCCAGTGCTTGGTCCACTTCACCGCCCGGGAATTCGCGAACCGTCCCCAGTGCGAGCTGGAACAGTTTCTTATCTGTGGACTGGAAGATTTCCAGCAACAGGGGGATGCCGTCCTGGTTACGCGACAGAATTGCTCCGCGAGTTGCTTCGATAATTCTCTGCATGGGCACATCAGCGGCCCGGACCTGATCATAGATCGCCGCGGCCGCCACCGATTCGCCCTGGCTGTCTAGCTTTTCAGCACATAACACACATCCTTCCGCAACAGCAGAACGTACATCGGCCGGAGCAGTGTCCAACGCAGCGCGAAGGGATTTGGTTGCCGCGGCATTACCGATGTGGCCCAGTGCGACCGCCGCGGCTGCGGCCACGTCGGCATCGGCGTTCTGCAGTTTTGCGGTCAGGGAACCGACGGCCTTTGCGTTTTCACGGAAGCCGATCGAATTGATCATGCCGACCAGGAGTTTGCCTTCCAGTGATTCAGACGCGTCCAACAGAGCCTGGTCAGCGGCTTCATCGGGAATTGCTTCCAGAGATATTCTGGCCCATGACGACAGCTGCGGATCAGGCAGCAGTTTTGCCAGGTCGGCGACGGCTGCCGCGGACCCGTAGATGGCCAGGTTCTTGCAGGCGATTGCTTTCTCAGATGCCGGAGCATCGGACCGCAGCACCGCCAGCAGTTCTTTTTCTTTTTCAGGAGAAGTGTCAGGGCCGTCGAACGCTCGGGCCGACGGCGTGGCCACCGCGATCAATGTGATGAGAAGAACGGCAGAGCGCGTGAACTGTTGAGTTTTATTCATGATATCGGTCCGGAAATTTGAGGACGTTGCGAATGAAGTTCTGTACCGCAGGGGTGAGCACGTCAGTGCGATGGCTCCCGACCCTACAGTCTCCATGGTTCTCTCAGTGCCTCTGATCGCATGCGGTTTGCCTGTGCGTCGTTGATGAACGTATGCGTCGTATTGTCGTATTTCACCTGACGGTCCAGGTGCAGAGCGATATTGGCCGCATGGCAGGCGATGTGCGCGTTGCACGCGGCATCGGCATTGCCCTTGGGCTGTCGGCGAGTTTTCACGCAGTCCAGGAAGTCTCGTACGTGAAATGTGGCCGGGTAGCCGCCAATTTCGTCAACCGTTCTGCCGGCAAGCAGCTCCGGTGAGCTCAGTACCATCTTGCCACTGTCACCTGCTTCGACCCAGCCGGTTTCGCCCTCGAATCTCACCGGACACGAGCCCAGCGGAATCCAGCCTTTCTCGCGGAAGATCAACTCCGTGCCATTTTCGTATCGTGCGACCAGTTCGCCATCCTTTGGGGCGTCGTACTCGACAGGAGGAGGACAATCGTCGACGGCCCACTGGCACAGATCCACGCAGTGAGAACCCCATTCCAGCACGCCGCCGCCTCTGAAAGCACCGACGAATCCGCCGCCCTTCTCGAAGTTAAATCCGTCCAGCAGTTTCTTGTTGTATGGACGCCACGCAGCCGGTCCAAGATACATATCCCAGTCGACGACGTCTTTGTCGGGTTCGGTCTCCGGCACCAGCCAGCCGCTCATCAGAGCCTGCATCCCCGCCGGGTGTGCATACACTTTTTTCAGCGTGCCAAGTTTTCCGGTTCGAGCCAGTTCACAGGCAAATGCAAAGTGCGGCAGGTTGCGTCTCTGAGTACCGGCCTGGAAGACCCGCCCGGTGCGTCGCATCGTTTCTGCCAGGATCAGGCTTTGAGAAATGTTCTTAGTGACCGGCTTTTCACAATACATGTCCTTGCCGGCTTTGGCGGCGGTCATAGCGGCCGTTGCATGCCAGTTTGGTCCCGTGGCAATTAACACTGCATCGATATCGCTGCGGTCCAGCACTTCGCGAAAGTCGCGATAGGTCACGCAGTTTTCGTTGCCGTAATGGGTGTCGATGATCTTTTTGACTTCGCCCTGACGCTTCTTCTTGATGTCAGCGACTGCCACAAACTGGACATCTTTCTGTGGCAGGAAGCAGCTCAGGTCGTAACCACCGCGGCGACCAATTCCAATACCGCCCACGATAATTCGTTCACTTGGAGCAACGGTACCGTCCCGGCCAAGTGCTGAACTGGGGATAAACATCGGTGCCGCCGCTGCACCGGCTGCCGTGGCAGCGTTCTGTAAGAACTGACGTCGAGGAACTTGTGTGGCCTGTTTCGACATGAATGCTCTCCTGCTGATAATGTTCGCCTGAATTTCAGGACACAGTCCGCACAGCAGACCCCCGTCCCCGGTATTCAGGCAGCATAGCCTGACGACATTGGCGTTGCCACACAGCGGACAGATTGTTCGGATTTCGTCCCGGCGGACACAAGGAATGGGCTTGCGGACAGTAGCCGCCTGCCACGCGGCGATGAGCAACTGTTATCGACGAATTGAAAGTTCCTGTAGTCAATTCGGTGTTTCAACCTCCGCTGCCTGAGAAGCGTGTCCCCGGCCACCGGCTCTTTCGGCAGCCCCGGCGTTCCAACGTTGCAGGCAAACCCACGCGGCGACGTCGCAATTCCTGGTTTATCATACCAGATCCTCAGACGCAGACCGTGTGATGGTTCCTCATCATGGTGTCGGATCTGTATCATCTTCCATTAAGGAATTTCGTTGCCGGAGCGCTGGACGGGCCTGCCTGTCAAACATTCAACCACCAGGGATACATTCCACAATGTCAGCAAATACTTTTTCGCGACGTGATGCTCTGAAGACATCGCTCTCCACTGCAGGAGCAACCGTCGTCCTGAATCGAAGCCAGCGAGCAAAGGGATTTCTTCAGGCGAACGATCGTCCTCGTGTGGGGGCGATCGGAACAGGGAGTCGCTGGTGTCAGAAAGCAACCGGTCTGGACGGCGGGTATGGATCGGCACCCGACTTCCGCCGGTATGGCGATTATGTGGCCGTCTGTGATGCCGATGCATTCCGTCGAGAACTCGCGACCGGTCTGGTGAAAGAGTGGACGGGCCATGTGCCGACCAGTCATCCGGATTATCGAGCCATTCTGGACAACAATGATATCGACATCGTTCACATCTCAACGCCGGATCACTGGCACGCGAAGATTGCCATCGAAGCGATGCTGGCCGGGAAGGATGTGTATTGCGAAAAGCCGATGACCCTGACGATTGGCGAAGGGCGTCAGATCTGTGATGTTTGCCGACAGACGGGGCAGATTGTCCAGATCGGCACTCAACAGCGGAGCAACCGGAACTTTATTCGGGCCATCGCTTTGATTCGGGCCGGGCGCCTTGGTGACGTCACGAAAGCCACGGTCAGTATCGGCGGCGGTCCGACCAGTCCTGAGATCCCTACAGCCGAGTCGCCGAAGAATCTCGACTGGAACCTGTGGCTGGGGCCCGCGCCGCTGACAGATTTTCGTTATCTGGCCGGTAACAACGGGGAAACCAAAAGCTGGTCACGCTGCCATTACGAATTCCGTTGGTGGTATGAATACTCCGGTGGAAAGCTGACTGACTGGGGAGCTCATCATGTCGATATTGCGACATGGGGACTGGGTAAGACAGGCACCGGACCCGTGACTGTCGACCCTTTGATGGTGAAGCATCCGGTGCCGTTCAAAGACGGTCACCCGACAGATGCCTCACGGTATAACACGGCGACCGCGTTTCTGATCAGGGCCGGTTTCGCGGATGGCAAAGAAATTGAAATTCGACACGACCGGGGAAACGGAATTCTGTTCGAAGGTACCCAGGGACGTATCTCCGTGAATCGTGGACGACTGACGGGCAAGCCCGTTGAGGACCTGGAAAAGAATCCGCTGCCGGACGGGGCTCTGGAAGCAGCGTATAAGAACCGCCCTCTGGTTGACCACTTTCGAAATTTCTTTGAGGCGGTTGTAGCTCGCAAAGAGCCCATTTCTGATGTCTTCAGCCACCATCGCGCGCTGTCCACGTGCCATCTCGCGGGAATCGCAGCCCGGCTGAATCGAAGGGTCAAATGGGACCCGCAGGCTGAGCGGATTGTTGATGACGAACAGGCGCAGGGCTTTGTCAGTCGTGTCCCAAGAAAAGGGTTTGAGGTTGAGGTCTAGACGCAGCGATTGTTCTGGCATGCCTGCGCATGCATGGCCCGCTTTCGGCCGGGAAATTGACCGGATTCCTGCGCAGCCGTGCGCTGTTTGATACCTCAGTGTCCGTCCTGCCGGCGGAATCCGGAACTTCGGAGTGCAGCCACATCCGGCGCCGAAATCGAATTTTGATAGGCAATGAGTGGGCGTTCAGCTAGAATCAGACATCATCCTGTTGGCCTGCCTGAATCTGTTTCATGGTTAGATTTCCTTATTCGCTGTTGTGGTCGACCGCAGTCTGGACTGTGGCCTGTACGACCGCACGAACTGACCAGCCGCCGACCGCTGCGGGAGCAGTGGCAGTCGCTGTTTCGGACAGTCCCGGCTGCTTTGGGACGAGCTCATTCCGGGACTCGTGGATCAAGGTGGGGGAACGGATTTGCCTGAAATGTCATGTGTCCGGTGGTGATGCGACAGACAGTAAATTTCGGTTGCGTGATGTGTTTCGGGTTGCGGCGGCTGAACGTGCTGCGACCGTGACTCAGAATTGTGACGCATTTACGCGAATGGCACTCGCCCGTGAAGCAGACGGTCGCTCCCGATTGATCGTTAAGGCAACAGGTGGACTGGATCACGGCGGCGGCGAGGTGTTGCCGGCGGGTTCGACGGAACTTCGTGTCCTTCAGGAATTTGTTGAGAGCCTGAAACGAAAATCCCCGGAATCCCATGCTGGCGGATCGGTTGACGCTGATGATCTGACATCGTTCTTTGACGGCGTTGACATGCTGTCGCACCAGCGGTTGCTGCGCCGTGTTAGCCTGTCACTGGTCGCCCGACTGCCGAATGATTCTGAGCGACAGGCGGTGCAGTCGCACGGACTGAATGCGTTGGAAGCAGTTCTGACCACGATGATGAAAGAAGATGCTTTCTATCAGCGACTGCAGGAAGGCTTCAATGACATCTTTCTGACCCTGGGATACAACGGAAACGGTGAAGCTGTTCTGTCATACAACCATTTCCACCAGACTCGGCACTGGTATCAGAAGCACAGTCTTGATCATCTGCCTGAGAACGAACGGCAGCGAGCCAGATACAAGCTGGCTGACCAGTATCGTGAAGCATTACGCCGCGAACCGCTGGAACTTCTGCGTTACATTGTCGAACAGAATCGGCCGTTCAGCGAGATTCTGACCGCCGACTACACGATGGTATCGCCCTACACTGCCAGAGGGTATGGAATCTTTGAGGAACTGCAGGGCCAGTTTCAGGATCCGGACGATCCCTTTGATTACATTCCCGCAAAACTGACGGCCCTGAAGCATCGGGACGGCAGTATTCAACCAACGGACGATGGTCACTACCCGCACTGCGGTGTTCTGAGCATGTTTCAGTATCTGCGCCGCTATCCCACGACGGAAACCAATCGAAACCGTTTGCGGGCGAGAATGTATTACCAGCATTTTCTGGGCGTTGACATCATGAGTCTTGCTCCGCGTGTCAGTGACGCTGCGGCGATCGACGCAGCCTATGAAGTCCCGACGCTGCAGGCGGCGGAATGCGTTGTCTGCCATCGGACGATCGATCCGGTCGCCGGGCTGTTTCAGGACTACTACAATGAAGACGGTCACTATGGTCCGCGGAAAGACGGCTGGTTCACGGACATGTTCGGCGCGGGGCGTGAGGGACTCGATTTACCTGAAGCACAACGCTGGAGGTCGCTGCAGTGGCTGGCAGAACAAACTGTGACGGATCCACGGTTTGCAATCGCTATGGCGGAACACGTCTACTACATCCTGATGGGGCGAAATGTTGTACGGCCCCCAACCGACATTGATGATGTCGCCTTCGCGGCTCGACGACGGGCCTGCCTTGCGCAGCGTGAACTGATCGAACATGCTGCGAAGGCATTCACAGACAGCGACTTCAATCTGAAGGTGATTTTTCAGCAGCTGATTGTTTCGTCGTTCTATCGTGCCGACGGAGTATCGGCAGCGAGGCTTGATCCGCAGCGAATGGCGGAACTTGACGATGTTGGTGTTGTCAGATTGCTCAGCCCGGAACAGATCGAACGGAAGATTGCGGCAGTGTTCGGGGAATCATGGGGACGGCTCGATAAGTCCTACGCAATTCTGTACGGCGGCATCGATTCCAGGGAAGTCACCGAACGTCTGACAGAACCCAGCGGTGCGGTCGGAGCTCTGCAGCGAATTCTGGCGAATGACGTCGCCTGCAGGCATGTCGCAGCTGATTTTGCTCTGCCGCCGGACGAGCGACGTCTGTTTCCGGGGATTCAGCCGGATGTTGTCCCCGGTACCTCAGATGCCGCAGCAGAGAAGAAGATTCGCGGGGCGATCGTGCATCTGCATCAGAAAATTCTTGGCCGGTACGACAGTCCCGCCGACCCCGAAGTGGATCAGACCTACCGGTTGTTCACGGGCATTGTGGAGGAAGCGAATTCCGAGGGCAAATTTCAACCGGTGGAAAGCTACTTCTGCAAAAGCAGTGGCCAGGAGGGTCCGCGCGACCCCGATTCACACTACACCATGCGCGCTTGGCGAGCCGTTGTTACATACCTGCTGCGACAACCGGACTTTCTGTATGAATGAGGGACGGCGAGATGCGTCGTGATTTCTTAAAATGGTGTGCGAGCGCGGGCCTGGGACTGGCCGTGCCGACTTTCCACGGAACGGCTCCCGCGTTTGATGACGGGGACGACGTCGGCGCGTACGACGGACCTTTTTATGTAGTCTGCAATGCGTCCGGTGGATGGGACACCACATATCTGATGGATCCCAAAGGTGTGGATGGTATTAATCGTCTGTACCAGCAGGGTGATATCCTGACGCACGGTGAGCTGCACTTTGCACCGACCGCAGAACATATTTCCGAAGGGATGAGTAACGAGGACTTCTTTACAAAGTATGCCCCCGAACTGCTGGTTCTGAATGGTCTGGATTATTCCGTCAACAATCATGCGCCGTGCAGTCGCTACGTGGCCACCGGGCATCTGGACAGTCCGGCGTACCCGACGTTCGCCGCATTGGTTGCGGCCTGTCGCGGCCCCGCATGCCCGCTGGCGTTTCTGACCTTCGGCAACTATTCGGCCACGGGGAATTTGGTACCGATGGCCCGCGTGCCCTACATCCCTTCTTTAAAACTGCTGGCCAATGCCGATTCGGTGCAGGGGATTGATCGACATTCGTACCACGATGTATTTGTGAGTGACCACATCGACAGGGCATTGGCCGAGCAGCGACAGCGTCGCAAGTTGCAGCCGGTCCTGCCGCGCCGACAGCGGGCAGAAAGCATGCTGTACGCCGCCCAGTTGAATTCAAAGTCACTCGCGAGAATCACACCGCACATTCCGAAATCGATTCCCAAAGATTCCCTGTCGCAGCAGGCGGAGATTGCACTGGCGTCTTTCAAGGCGGGAGTTTGTGTTTCGGCAAATCTGACGATCGGTCAGTTCGACAGTCATCAGAAGAACGATGAAGATCAGATGAGGCTATTGCCTCGCTTCTTAAGCAGCATCGATTACCTGCTGCGTCGTGCGGAGGATCTGCAGATTCGCGAGAAGCTTATTCTGGTCATTCAAAGCGAAATGGCCCGTACGCCGACGTATAACAAGGGCAACGGCAAGGATCACTGGTCTGTCGGGTCCATGATGTTTCTGGGGCCGGGAATTCAGGGGAATCGCGCTGTTGGCAGCACCGACAAGGGGCAGCTGCCTGTTCCGGTCAACGCTCAGACGCTGGCACTCGATCCTGAAAACGGACTGCGTATTCGGCCGGAGCACATTCATACTGCACTTCGTCAGCTGGCAGACATTGATGAGCATCCGTTCAGCCAGCAGTTCGCGTTCAAGCTGAAGGATACAGAAGTGCTTCGTGGGTTCTGGGCATAACTGTTGCGCAGCGATCTTTCGGCGAGCCGACGGCGTTGAGCCGACGGCGTCGACCCGAATCTGACACCGGCTCTACAGGTTCGGCAAGGTGGGCCGCGGCGGCTGTGGTCGCCCCACGGTCGGTGGAGACGGAGGCGGTCGTGGAACAAAGCGTTGATTCAGCTGCACACCAAAGCCATCCTTCAGTTCTCGCGCCGCCATCAAAGACCATGGTGTTCCCGGGTTGTCGTCGACGCATCGTTGCAGAACTCGTCTGGCGATGACGGCTCGGTCCTTCGACGGAGCACCGCCGCGAAGCTGATCGGTGGCCGTCAGCCAGACATGATTTGTGTCGTCATTCAGGCCGTTCATGTTGTTCAGCAAGGCATTCGTTGTGATCAGGTACTCACGCAGGCGGACGCTGACGGCAAGCAGGCGCCCGATGTTCAGGTCACACCATGCTCGCCACCGTTTCGAGTCCTCCATCCTGTACAGCTGTTCCAGCAGAGTTTCGTTCACGTCCGTTTCCAGCACGCTCATGTCTGAGTTGGTGTCAGGTTCGCCATTGGGGGAAGAGCCTGTGCGATTCTGCTGGTCGCTGTCTTCGGAAGGATTGTCCCCTGCTGGTTCCTGATTCTCGTCGCGTGCTGACGAATCATTTCGTTGGCGTTCCGGCCTGGCATTGTCCGTTCGCGCCGCGTACTCCGTTTGAGGTTGAAAAGCAGGACGACTGACAGCCGCCGCGAACACCGCGAGCGCCTTTTCCACGTCTTTAGCTGTCGCGTATGCTCGGCTGATAGCGGGGCGGAGTCTGTTTGGCAGGGTTGTACGGCGATACTGCACGGGTTGTTCGCCGGAGAAGTCAGGGCGAAAAACGAGTGGAGGCTGACTGTACCTGGTCAGATTCGACCTCCATGTCTCAGCGGCAGACGCCAGCACGATCTGTCTGAGCGGCTGGCGGCGAAGCATGAATTCTATTTCGGCGACGGACCGATAATCGGGCAGATAGTCTCGCACCTGTTCCAGTGGAAACGGAGAACGGTCGGCCGGGCGATCGTATATTGTGTATCGACCACCGGTTTCTCGAGAAAGTCGAGTCAAGGCATACGGGCTGAAACCACTTAACAGTGACTCGAAGTTGGAACCGCCGTACCTGGCTGAACTGCCAGGCCATGGTCCGCGAAATGATTCGTTGTAGTTCGTAGGGACGCCTCGATACCAGTACCCCAGCGACAGCTTTTGTGGAAATGAAGAGTCCGGCCCACGGTGCACAGGCAACTGATAAACTCTGTTGTCAGCGGGATGCAGAAACGACATGTGTCCCTTTTGAGCTCCCAAAACGGCCGATGGACCGATGACATCCACCCGCACATTGGCCTGCAGGCACTTTCGAATCGTGTGTTCCAGACGCAGATAGTCGTCTCCTGATTCGTCCGTCCACAGTACCAGCAGCTTCTGGCGTTCCTTTCCCCGCAACCAACGGTGCGAGTTGAACAGATTGTCCACACACCACTCGACTGACTGAAACGTATTTTCGATTCCTGAGGGATCGGCAGGAAGTCCGTAAATTGATCGCGCGACAGCTTGTGCTTTGATGGTAGAGTCCTGGATGAGTGTAACGTCGTCGCCGAATGCAACCACGTAGTGCATCATCTTTGATGACTTATCCCGTTCCACAGATTCCAGAGTTCCGAGCAGCTGTTGAGCCAGAGCCTTGATGTCCAGTTGCATGCTCAGCGACTGATCCAGCATCCAGACGACGATGGCATCGCCGTCGGAAGCGATTGATCGAAGATCCCCATGCAGTGCTGATGCGATCTCGTCTGTTCCTTGGGCTTCGGCAACGCGCGTTTCGCCACGGTGTTCATGTATCGGCAAAGCCGACATCAGGATCGGCACTTCAGACATCAGCACGTCATCACTGAGGTGATTCAGCGTATGCATGGCCGGCGGCAGAACACGAGGTCGCTGACGAAAACGGACACTGGAGGCGGTGATCGGCGTTGGTGGCGGAGTGTCCACTGCGGCGGCGGCCATGGATGCGTTCGGCACAGCTGCAGCGAAGTTCGTGGTGATTTCGACGGCCGTCTGGTCAAGATTTGTGTGCGTATCTGCGGACTCAGGTGTAAAGGATGCATCAATGATGGCAACCGTCACGCCTTCTGTGAGGACCGGCAGGATCCAGGTTCCCAGAATCACCAGGATGACGGTATGGATGCCGAGTGATGATAGAAATGGAAGGATACGCCGCCGGTGAGTTTCCTGAAACCGCGGCATTGACAGAAGCCATTGGTGGGTCGACGGCACAGGCGAGCTGGGATTTTCGTCAAGCAGGGACATCGGCCGATTTCCGCGGAATCAATGATGTTCGCGAATCGATAGTGTACTGCTCTGTAACGTGTGTGTCACGGACGCTTTAGATTGACGGAGTGATTTGCGAAGTATGTCATGAATGTCCGGACGATCCAACCCGCGACCCGATTCTCAGCAACCGACTGATACGCGAGGCAAATCGTGGCAACTGCAGACTGCCATGTCCGGCCCCTGCGAAAACCGGCTCCACCGTCACTGGTGCGGGACGCCGAGCCTGGATTCGGCGGATTTATGACATACGTTCGCGTTCCATGCCGCAGTTCGCCTACAACACAAAGCGGCTGAGATCTTCGTCTTTTCGAATGTCGTCGAGTTTGTCGTTAACATAGGCTTCGTTGATCACGATGGTCTTGCGGCCACACTCCGGAGCTTCGTAGCTCACGTCTTCCAGCAGGCGTTCCATAATCGTCTGCAGACGTCGGGCTCCGATGTTCTGAGTCGTCTGGTTCACAAAGAACGCCACATCCGCGATTTCCAGCAGACCGTCGTCCGTGTACTCAACCGTAATGCCGTCGACGGCCAGCAGTTCGACATACTGCCTCGTAATCGAGCCAGACGGTTCAGTCAGAATGCGAACGAAATCGTCTTTTGTCAGGTCGCTCAATTCGACGCGAATGGGGAATCGTCCCTGAAGTTCCGGCATCAGGTCTGAGGGGCGAGACCGATGAAACGCACCGGCAGCGATGAACATGATTTTTTCGGTGGAAACAGATCCGTATCGTGTCTGCACGGATGTGCCTTCAACAATGGGAAGCAGATCCCGCTGCACGCCCTGCCGACTGACGTCCGCAGACTTACTGCCTTCGCCGCCACTGCAGACCTTGTCGATCTCGTCGATGAAAACAATGCCGGTTTCTTCGACTCGACGGATGGCCTCTTCCTGAATGCTGTCCTTATCGAGCAGGGTTTCCACTTCCTGCTCATGCAGGACGCGGCGGGCATCTTCAACGGACAGTCTGCGTGACGTACTCTGTTTGGGCATCATCTTGTCCAGCATGCCCTGCAGGTCCATGTCCATCTGCTCCATTCCACCCATGTTCGTGAGAACCTGGACAGGTGAGCTCCGCTGTTCCGTGGACAGTTCGACCATTCGGTCTTCCAGTTTTCCGTCTCGCAGCATGTCTCGAAATTTTTCAACCGTTCGCAGGTGTTTGGCATGCTGTGATTCAGAGTCTTCCGCGTCTTCGTCGGCTGAGGAAAATGACGACGATGGCTCAAATGGTACCAACAATTCCAGCAAACGGTCTTCGACGCCACGTTTTGCTTCCTCTTCGACATCGGCGCGTTTTGCCGTGCGGACCAGTCCGATGGCAGCTTCCACAAGGTCTCGAATGACACTTTCCACATCGCGACCATAGTAGCCGACTTCAGTGTACTTGGTTGCCTCCACTTTGATGAACGGAGCCTGCGTCAGCTTGGCCAGTCGACGAGTGATTTCGGTCTTGCCAACTCCCGTTGGTCCGATCATCAGGATATTGCGTGGTGTAACTTCCTTACGCATTTCGTCAGAAAGATTCTGCCACCGCCAGCGATTTCGAAGGGCGACGGCGACCGCGCGTTTGGCGCTGTCCTGTCCGACGATGTGCTCACTGAGTTTTTCGACGACCTGACCAGGTGTCAAAGCGTTCAAGTCTTCAGACATGTTATTCAATTGGTGTGGAGTTAGAGTTCATCAGAAAGATAGTACCGGTCTGATACGACCGGCGATTGGGAGTGACGCATCGGCCCGGACATTCGTTGCGGAGTGTCGACTGCAGCGTTACATCAGATATGCCGGAGTTTCTTGCAACCGTCCGCCCGGAGTTTCCGTAACCGGTTCAAAGAGCGGATTCACAGTCACGTTGCCGACCCCAGCTCTTCAATAATAATGTTAGTGTTGGTGTAGATGTCGATTTCTGCTGCTACCGCCAGTGACTCACGTACGATTTGTTCCGCGGAAAGATCAGAGTGCTTTGCCAGGGCTTTGGCGGCAGACGTGGCGTACGGCCCGCCGGACCCGATACCCACAACACCGTCGGTCGGCTGAACGACGTCGCCCTGCCCGGTCAGCAGCAGCGAAATTTCCGCGTCAGCGACAATCATCATGGCTTCCAGTTTCCGCAGTGCCCGGTCTGTGCGCCAGTCTCGAGCCAGTTCCGTTGCTGCACGAGCGATGTTGCCCGGGTAGTCCTTCACTTTTTCTTCGAACCGTTCCATCAGGGCGAACGCATCTGCAGTCGACCCGGCAAAACCAACCAGCACCTTGCCGTCCAGCATTCGACGGAGCTTCTTGGTGTCCGACTTCATGATTGTGTTGCCGTACGTTACCTGGCCATCGGCCCCCAGAACAATTCTGCCTTTGTGGCGCACAGCAAGAACCGTTGTGGATCTCCAGCGAGGTCTGTCATCAGCGATGTTTGGCATGTTGGGAGTTGCGTTAAGGTGAGGTGCACGTGGAGACGGGACTTTTATCAGGTCGACGTTGAGACCTCAAACTGATGTCGCAACCCTTTTCTGATAAGTGCAGGTAATCGTCCGTTCGGTAAGTCCTGGTCACTCATCAGTACCATGAGGGACTACTGCGATGCACTCGACTTCGAAACGAAGTGAATCCGGCAGGCAGCGGGTGATGGTTGTGCGGGCCGGAAACGGGGCTGAAAAATAGTCTTTGTACAATTCGTTGAAGGTGGCCAGATCTTTGTCGTCTCGGACATAATTTCGAGTTTGTACGACATGTGACAGGTCACAGCCCGCGGCCTTCAATACAGAATGCATATTTTCCATGGATCTGCGAAACTCGCCTTCAAAGGAATCGGAGACGATTTTTCCAGCTGGGTCCACAGATGCCTGACCGGATACAAATACCAGATTGCCAACTACAACGCAGGGGCTGAAGGGCAGATGTGATGTGGGCGTGTCGTTTTCCTGAGGATAGCGAACGGTGGAAAGCGTCATTTGTGAACTTTCGAACTGACGTGGGATGCGGAACATGCGTTCCGGGCGGCTGCGACCGCGGCACGATGCGACCGGAAAAAAATCAGCACGACTGCGTGATACCGCGTCTGGCGGCGGCCATCAAGGTGGCAGACAGAGAAACGGAGCTTTCCCCCCATTCCGGTGAACGTATTGGCCGTGCTCATGGCCTTTGACACCGACGGCATGGCGCAACCATGAGTAAGTCAGTCCCGTCTTAAAGCTGGTGGTCGTGTTTGAAGATCAAAGATCGGCTGGCGGCCGTTGCTGTAAGTCGCACCCTGCCGCAATAAAAGTTTCAGGGGCCGGCCACAATTCCGTCGTACCGTTCGGTGGTCAGGGTGGTACTCGAATTGATCGTCAGTCCTCCCGTGAACATCGGGACAAAGACGGCGTTGTCGTCGTACGGGATGAAGATGTTGACCATGACCTCGCGTGTGTTGTTAGTGATCACATTCGGCGTGACAGTCACTGTCAGGTTGTCGACTCCGATGATTGCCATGATGCGTTTAGCTTCGGCAATACCGAGGGCGGGGTCGGCTCCTGGTATTACAAGTCTGCGAGCTCCTTCGTAGGCAGCATTGTGGGATGTCGCTCGAATTGTGCTGAGCGTTGCGAACTCGATTCCGGCATACAGCAGAAGGAAGAATACAGGTGCGACCACGGCAAATTCAACGACCGCTGATCCGCGCCGTAACGCCTGCGTGTCCGTACCGTGATGCGTTTGTTTTCTGAATCTGGCTATCATGATAATCCCTTCGTTCCAACCGTTCTGCACCACAGGCCGATCGAATCATTCGGTCAGCAGTGTTGGCAGGTTGTTGGCAATTTCTTCGAAGACGGCAATCAGTTCTGCCTGATCGTCTGCGTGCCAGTGCCGACCTCCTCCGTTGCGGGCCACAAGCTGCATGTGGGACCGATCGGCACTACGGCTGAATGTGATTGTGTGCACGGTGATGCCATAAGTGTCATGCGCTTTGCGGGCGACGATTTCCGGCATGATGCCTCTGTTGTGCTGACCATCGGTCATCACGACAATCGTCTTTGCTGCGTTTGCACGGGCAAACGACGGATCAGTGATTCCGGCAATACCGTCCTGAAGTCCCTTTCCAATGGCGGTCCAGCCGCCAACGGACAATTTGTCGATGGTGGCCGTCAGTTGGGCATAGTTCAGGGTCATGTTCTCGTCCAGGGTGGAAGACGTGGAATAGGTTGCAACACCCACGAGTTCGTCCTGTGGAGTCGAGATCAGCGCGCTTAGAAATGCCGTGACCGCCCGTTTCATATCTCGCCAGCGATTTCCGCCGGGAGTTCGGCGGGCCATTGATCCCGAGCGGTCCAGGACGAGCATCACATCGCGATCCATATGGGATGCGACCGCGGTCTTCACCGGCTCGAAGTGGCCTTTGTCAAAGAGTCCCGTGAACAGCATGGGAACTGATCCCGAGGCCGATCCGCTTGTGCGGCGTCCGGTGATATGGACGCCATTCAGACCGTTGGTGTCTTCCGGCTTTTGCGTGAACAGCCAGTCGCCTGCTGCGTCGGGCGCTGATGTGCCGAAAGTCACGTCAGCACTGTCCAGTGCCAGTGCATTCCCCGCAACAGTATTTCTGGACGCAGCGTCGATCGCGACACTGCGTGCGATGTCCGTGTCCTGAGTTCGGCTCAGCATGCGACTGCCGGCGCGTGCAGCCGCGTCGGTGGCTGTTCGCAGCTCAGTACGCGTCAACTGCATCCAGGCAATATTGACGGCATACGCCGAAAAGGCAAGGGTCACCGGCAGACATATCACGATGAGCGGCAGCATTGCGCCGCGACGATCTTGTTCGCCTGCGTTCGTTGCTCGCTGGACGTACATTCTAGAATTCCTTCATCATTGTGGCCTGACCATCTACGACAACCGTGTCGTAGAACAGACCGGAGATTATGGAATTTGCATTGGCCGGCGCTGATACGCGCACAGAAATCCACGTTTCTGCAGGCTGATCTGCAAAATCGGCAGGGGAGACGGTGATGGATGGTGAATTAACGTTGCGTGCGCTAAGAATTCGATTTGCCGCTGTGGTGACTGAGGCCTTGTCACCAGTCGGTGACACCGACACCCGAACGCCTTCATATGCCGCGACGCTGAGTGATTGTTTCAGGTAAATCAGCGAACACGCTTCGATAGTTCCGATGATCAGCATCAGAAGAATTGGCAGGCATACCGCGAACTCTGTCGCGGCTGTACCGCGACGAGCGATGTCTGTCTTGTTGCCTGGCACACGAATCCGCACGTCGCCCCGTCTCCTGATACTTGAAATCGAATCGGCCACAGTTTCAGGCTTCTACCAATTCGGGCTCGGCTTCCACGGAAACGGACCTGTGGGTCTGAACCACATCGGTGTCGACGTGGTTTGTTTTCGCTGTGGTCCGCAGCCGATCAGTCATCGTGTTAAAGAGTTCCGGCAGGTCGTTCCACATGTCTTTCTTGCGAAATTCCAGTGGCGGCATATCTTCACCGTCGCCCAGGCGTTTTACGGTGTCACGAAGTCGACAGATCGGCCCGGAAATTCTGTTGCTGAGCGTCAGGATGTCGCGAACGAATATCGGCATCAGACAACCCAGTGCCAGCAGCATCGGAATACTTTGCTCCCAGAATACGGTTACATTGGCGGTGAAACCTCCAAAGGGGTCTTTGAAGAACTGGTTGATGAGTCCGAAGAAGGCGCCGGCACAAACAAAGACGAAGAAATGAAGAACCACTCGTAGTGCCAGAGTCCACTGCACTTCAGCATTGGTCACGGCTTTTTTTCGCAGGTTCTTCTTGCTTGCCATGACGAGACTGTTCTGTTCTTGAAAAGTGTATTCCGCTGACAGTGGCCACCGTTCGATTTGAGGCTTTACAGTCACGGTCCTCGCAATGGTTGGTCACTCTCTGCCGGACATTCTCAATTGCATTCGCTTTTTGAATGGTTGATTTCATCTTATGTCCGGTTGTGCAGATGCTGACGGCATGAATACCCATTGGAACACCGGCTGGATATTGGCTCTATGACGTCCACGATTCACGTCTGTATCAGTTGCGACGGCATTTTCGACTCTCCGCGAAGTCGAATGTCTTAGTGTGTTGACCGGGATCGTGGAGGCAAGGGCCGCGCAATGCGTTTGCTGAGTCCATGGGACGATCGATGTCAGCAGACGCCATTGTGCTGCTCGATCTGGACGCATGCGATAAGGTGTATCGCCGGTTTGTCGGTACCCGACAGGGACTTTTCGGTCGTGACCCGACGTTGCTGTATCGTGTTGCACTCTGGCAACATTTGGCCGGGAAAGTTCATTTGCGGCAGCATTCGTGATGACTTTCCGCCTTCTGCCGTTGCAATTTGACTCAGAAAGACCATTGAACGTGGGAACAAGAGGGTTCATTGCCGGTGAGCCATGAATTTCTGATGGAAATTTAACAGTAGATAAAGGAGCCCTTCTGAAAATCAACAATCACCCAAGAGTCATTATGAGAAAATTTGTCTCATTGTCCAAATTCCCGACCGGCGCCGATCAGCAACGTCGTGGTGCCGCGATGGTGGAAATGGCAGTTTGTTTTCCGGTCTTCATGCTGCTGCTGCTGCTGCTGCTGCTGCTGGGCATTATCGAATTCGGTCGCGGGTTAATGGTATCGCAGCTGTTAACCAGCGCCGCCAGAGAAGGCTGCCGTTCGGCGGTTATAGATGGTGCCACTGATGCCTCGGTTGAGGCAGAGATGATCACACAGGTCGTCAACACCGTGGGATGTACGGCGGCAGATGTCGGGATTTTTATTGTCGTAACGTCCGTCAGTGATGGTTCCGTGGTGCCCCTGCCCGCCAAGCACCACCACGATTGATATTCTTCCCATCGCGCTGGACCTTGGCCCCTGGGCGGATCTGCTGGAACAGGCTTACTCTGAAATCGATCACGGTTACGGCGACGACTATTCGTGGACTTCAGCCAGCGGTGTGGAAAACAACACAAGTGACAGTATTCCTGAAGTTAATATGTATCCGGACCTGAACAGCGGTGACGCGCCGGGGAACCGGGGAATGACAGACCTTGGTGCAGCCGGAAACAGCAGTGCGGACATCAAACGTCAGATTGTGGATGGCCTGAATGCGTACGATCTGTCGTTCTTCCCCAACAGCGAGATTACCTTTGATGCCAATGGTGCTCTGTATCTGAACGGTGACACCGGGATCAGTGCCGGTGTGGAGAACGCGCTGGAGTCGATCATCGGACAGGTGCGAGCTATTCCTGTCTTCATCGAAGTAACGGGACAGGGTAACAACGCCACGTATACCAATCGTCAAGTTTGTCGGCGTACGAATCATGGACGTCAGGCTGCGCGGTGGACCGAAAGTTCGACATCTGACTGTGCAACCCGCTCCATTTTCCCGTTCAAACGTTATCAGGGGGCAGGTTGAAGTAAACGTGGATTCGCTGTTAAGTCAGCCGGTCGTAATCCGCTGACGCTTCACTGACTGAATGACGCAGTCGAGAACATCGTGGTCTGTCCAACACCGGATGGATCGCGGTGCTCTCGCTTACTGCATTCTATGGTGACCCTTTGAGTTAGTGAATAGGTTTCGCGGCCCTGCAGATTTACAGCGATTGGACAGCAATGCAGAAAATCAAATATCCGTGCGACACCCGGTGCCATCGCGAGGGGTTGAATTATCGTAAACCGAGTTCTTCAGGAGGTGCATTCATGCGGACTGCGATTCTCTTTTTCATCACGTTGCTGTTTGGAAATGTCGTCGCGGCACAGCCTGGAGGCGGGCTTCCTTCGCCGGGGGCCTCGCTGCCGGATGTTGTGGTCTACGATGAAGACGGTCGAAAGTTTTCGTTAAGTGAACTGCGCGGCGAATATGCGGTGCTTGTCTTTGGTTGTCTGACCTGACCGCCATTTCTAAGAAACGTCCCCGGTCTGGAGACGATTGAACGTGATTATTCCGGCAAAGGTGTCAGGTTCTATTACGTTTACAAGACGCTTGCTCATCCGGAAAACAACCGCTACGTGCCTCCCGTGACCCTGGGTGAGCGATTGATGCACGTGGCCGAGGCGAAGGAGCAACTGGAAACGAAGTTCAACTGGATCTGCGATTCCATGGACAATGTTCTTAAACATGCACTTGGTAACCGTCCGAATTCAGAATTTGTGTTCGATCCGGAGGGCAAGCTTGTTGTTTCCCGGCAGTGGAGCAGTCCGTCTGAACTGAGAGCGGATCTGGAGGAACTTGTTGGTGCCGTTCAAACTGAGACTACTATTGCGGATCTGAACATGACGCCTCTTGCTCCGCCACGGACTGCCGCGACCGGGATCGTTCCCCGCGTCAAACTGGCGGGACAGATGACGCCCGTGCTTAGCAAACCGGTCATGGAAGCATCCAGTGATCCCTATTACGTAAAACTGCGTGCCGAAGTTGACACCGACTTCTTCCGCACCGGGTACGGCAGACTTTATCTTGGTTTCTTTCTGGACCCTCTATACAAGGTCCACTGGAACAACAGGGCAATGCCCGTGGTGTTTGCGATTGAGAGCACTACCGGAATCATAGTGGCCGACGATTCGGGCGAAGGACCGGACGTTCGTGTCGCCGCTGACGCAGATCCTCGTGAGTTCCTTCTGGACATCTGTGACGATTCATTGAACGCGGCTCGTGAGCCGCACGAACTTGTGGTCAGCGTCAGGTATTTTGCGTGCGACGATGCGGAAACATTCTGCAAGCCTGTGTCACAGACTTATCGAATCACCCTCGAACGTGACCGCGATGGAGGATCCCGACGATCATCAGACGGTCGTGGTTTTCGACCGATCGGTGGGCGTTTTTTTGGCGGTAGTCGTCCTGGATCGCGAATGCAGGATATGTCGCGCGAAACGGAACGCCGGCGACAAAGCAACATGCCGCCGCGACGAAGTCGCGGCAGGGCACGCTAAAGCAGTTCATCTGTTGTCGTGGACAATGCTGGCTCGTGGGAGCAACAAAACTGCAATTGCAAAGTGTTCTTCGCGGTCCTTAAAGCGTGAAGCGGCCCCGGCGCAGGCATGTTCTCCGGACTGTACAGGCCCGGACCGACGGTTGATTCCTGCAGTGCTGCTTACTTTCACGCGATCGGGGACTGCAGGTCGTTTCGTGGTATTCGTCCGGTTTGGCCTGCTAAGTGTTCAGTCTGGGTTTTGTTGTCTCGGCGCCATCCAGGCCGTTGACGACGTCACCGACCATGACGATTTTCTGTCAGAGTTTTCGGCTCAGGCCGTTAGTCAGCATCTCGATGTCGTTGACTGCAGCTACGACGACAGTGTCAGGCAGACTCGGAGCGTACAATGCGGCAAGTTTTCCCGTCAGTGACAACATCTCACTACAGTAGTCGTCTCTGAAAAACTGCCTTGATCAGTGAATAGCGGCCTGGTGATGG